>Ga0124948_1021880_pt1 | contig 19586 bp, 32 predicted proteins | sample YNPNP_2100MetaT_FD_92948 | JGI IMG/M metagenome (GOLD analysis project Ga0124948, IMG submission 92948) | Anoxygenic and chlorotrophic microbial mat microbial communities from Yellowstone National Park, USA - YNP NP_2100 MetaT (Metagenome... ...
TATAAGAATGCCTAATTTTATAAAAAAAATATTTTTAGAAAAAAGATTTTAAATAAAATGGAGTTGATATGCCAACAATTAATCAATTAATTAGAAAAGGAAGAGAAAAGAGTAAAAGAAAGACAAAGTCTCCTGCTTTGAAAGGATGTCCTCAAAGAAGAGGAGTTTGCACAAGAGTAATGACTCTAACGCCAAAAAAGCCAAATTCTGCATTAAGAAAGGCTTGTAGGGTAAGGCTTACTTCTGGATTTGAGGTTACCTCTTATATACCAGGTGTTGGCCACAATTTACAGGAACACTCAGTTGTTTTAATAAGAGGTGGAAGAGTAAAGGATCTACCTGGTGTTAGATACCATGTTATTAGAGGGGCTTTGGATTCTTTGGGTGTAGAAGATAGAAGAAGAGGTAGATCTAAGTATGGTGCTAAAAAACCAAAGGCTTAATACATAAAAAACAAAGGAGTTTAATAATGGCAAGGGACAGATATATTCCTAAAAGAAAGGTTATTCCAGATGAGAGATTTAATAGTGTGTTGGTTTCTAAATTTATAAATGTTATGATGGAGAGAGGTAAAAAATCTGTAGCAAGGAGCATTTTTTATTCTGCTTTAGAGAAATTTTCGAGTAAGACAGGGGAAGATCCTGTAAAATCTTTACAAAAGGCAATTGATAATGTTAGACCTTTAGTTGAAGTTAAATCAAGAAGAATTGGAGGTGCTACATATCAAGTACCAGTCGAGGTTTCTGAGGAGAGAGGCGTTGCTGTTGCTATGAGGTGGTTAATTACCTTTGCAAGAAGTAGATCTGAAAAGAGTATGGATCAGAAATTGGCTGGTGAGTTGCTTGATGCATATAATAGTACTGGTTCAACTTTTAAGAAAAAAGATGACACACATAAAATGGCAGAGGCTAATAAGGCTTTTTCTCATTTTAGGTGGTAATAATTTTTTTAAAATGGTGTTTAATGTTTATTAAAAAATTAAAATTTGATGAGGTGATTTATAAATGGCAAGAGTTGTAAGTCTTGAGAAGACTAGAAATATTGGTATAATGGCTCATATAGATGCTGGGAAAACTACTTTGACAGAGAGAATTCTTTTTTATACTGGTAAATCTCATAAAATAGGCGAAGTTCATGATGGTGAAGCCACTATGGACTGGATGGAGCAGGAAAAAGAGAGGGGTATTACTATAACTTCTGCTGCAACAACATGCTTTTGGAAAGAGCATAGAATTAATATAATAGATACGCCGGGACATGTTGATTTTACTGTTGAGGTAGAAAGATCTTTAAGAGTTCTTGATAGTGCTGTGGCTGTTTTCTGTTCTGTTGGTGGTGTTCAACCACAATCAGAGACAGTATGGCGACAGGCTAATAAATATAATGTTCCAAGAATTATTTTTGTAAACAAGATGGATAGAATGGGAGCGGATTTCTATTCTGTTATTAATCAGATAAAGAATAAACTTGGGGCAAATCCGGTTCCTATTCAAATTCCAATTGGAGCAGAAGAGAATTTTAAAGGTGTGGTTGATCTTATTGAGATGAAGGCTTATGTTTTTTCTGATGAAAAGGAGTTGGTTAACTATAAGGCGGTAGAAATTCCAGCAGATTTAAAAGATAAAGCAATGGAATACAGAGAGAAAATGATAGAATCTCTTAGTGATGTGGATGATATGATAATGGAAAAATACCTTGAAGGTGAAGAAATTACTATAGGGGAGATAAAGGCAGCAATTAGGGAAGGGGCAATTGCTACAAAAATATTTCCAATGACATGTGGTACGGCAATAAAAAATAAAGGAGTTCAATTATTATTAAATGCAATTGTAGATTTTATGCCATCTCCACCAGATATTGCTAATGTGAAGGGGATAGATCCAAAAACAGGTGATATTATAGAAAGAATTTCCAGTGATTCTACCCCTTTTAGTGCTTTAGCCTTTAAAATTATGACAGATCCTTATGTTGGTAAATTGACATTTTTTAGGGTATATTCTGGTACTCTAAAGACTGGTTCGTATATATATAATTCTACACAGGACAAAAAAGAGAGAATTGGAAGACTTTTGCAAATGCATGCTAATAAGAGAGATGAAATAGAGGAAGTTTACAGTGGTGATATTGCAGCAGCAGTTGGTTTGAAATTTACAACAACTGGGGACACTCTTTGTGATGAGAATAATCCTATTATTCTTGAATCAATGGTATTTCCAGAACCAGTAATATCTGTTGCAATTGAACCAAAGTCAAAGGCTGATAGTGATAGACTAACTATGGCTTTACAAAAAATGGTAGAAGAGGATCCCACTTTTAAGGTGCATGTTGATCAGGAGACGGGACAGACTATTATAAGAGGAATGGGGGAGCTTCATTTAGAGATAATTGTCGATAGAATTTTTAGGGAATTTAAGGTTGCTGCAAATGTAGGTGCTCCACAGGTTGCTTATAGAGAGACAATTACTACTGTTTCTGATGTGAATCATAAGTATGCAAAGCAATCTGGTGGACATGGGCAGTATGGTCATGTTATGATTAAATTTGAACCATTGCCACCTGGAAGTGGTTTTGTTTTTGAAAACAAGATAGTGGGTGGTAAGATTCCAAAAGAGTATATTCCAGCAGTAGAAAAGGGTATTGTGGAGGCTTCACAGAGTGGGGTCTTGGCAGGCTACCCAGTAGTTGATTTTAAGGCAATATTATATGATGGTTCTTTTCATGAAGTTGATTCTTCAGAATTGGCTTTTAAAATATGTGCTATTCAGGCTTTTAAAGAGGGTATGCAAAAGGCTAAACCAATATTGTTAGAGCCTATAATGGCTGTTGAGATAGTTTCACCTGAGGAATATACAGGTGATATTATTGGAAATCTTAATTCTAAGAGAGGCAAAATTGATAATATGGAGGAGAAGAATAAGGTAAAAATTATAAATGCAAAGGTTCCATTGGCTAATATGTTTGGTTATTCCACTGTGTTAAGATCTCTTTCACAGGGAAGGGCAAATTATACTATGCAGTTTGATCATTATGAAGAGGCACCAAAAAATATTGCTGAGGAGATAATAAAAAAATATTCAAAATAATTATTTGTAAATAATATTTTAGGAGGTTATTAAAATGGCAAAAGAGGTATTTCAAAGGACAAAACCACATATCAATGTTGGTACAATTGGGCATGTTGACCATGGCAAAACTACCTTGACTTCAATAACAATGTATTGTGCATTAAAGGGTAAGGCAAAGGCTATGAAATATGAGGACATTGATAATGCACCAGAGGAAAAGGCGAGAGGTATTACTATTAATACAAGACATGTTGAGTATGAGACTGACAAAAGACACTATGCACATGTTGACTGCCCAGGACATGCGGATTATATTAAAAACATGATTACAGGGGCTGCCCAGATGGATGGTGCTATATTGGTAGTATCTGCTGCTGATGGGGCTATGCCACAAACAAAGGAGCATATTTTACTTGCAAGACAGGTAGAAGTTCCTTATATTGTTGTTTTTATTAATAAGGTGGATATGGTAGATGATCCAGAATTATTGGATTTAGTTGAAATGGAAATTAGAGATTTATTAAAATCTTATGAATTTCCTGGTGATGAAATCCCAGTCGTAAAAGGATCTGCAAAGGCTGCTATGGAGAATCCTAATGATCCTAATGCTACAAAGTGTATTCAAGAATTACTTGATGCATTGGACAATTATATTCCTCAACCAAAAAGAGATGAGGATAAAGATTTCTTAATGCCAGTAGAAGATATTTTTACAATTTCTGGAAGAGGAACGGTTGCTACTGGTAGAATAGAAAGAGGTTCAATTGTTCTTAATACAGAAGTAGAAATTGTTGGTATTAAGCCAACTAAAAAGACAACTGTTACTGGTATAGAGATGTTTAATAAGACTCTTGAAAAGGGTATTGCTGGTGACAATGTTGGTTTACTTTTAAGAGGCGTTGAAAAGAAAGAGGTTGAAAGAGGACAGGTTATTGCTAAACCAGGTTCTATAACTCCTCATAAGAAATTTACTGCTACTACTTATATCTTAAAGAAAGAAGAGGGTGGTAGACATACTGCTTTCTTTGATGGTTATAGACCTCAATTTTTCTTTAGAACAACAGATGTTACTGGCACAATACATTTACCACAAGGTGTTCAGATGGTAATGCCTGGTGATAATGTTACTTTAACCTGTGAGTTGATTAATACAATAGCAATTGAAAAAAATTTGAGATTTGCTATTAGAGAAGGTGGAAGAACAGTTGGTGCTGGTTCTGTTGTAGAAATATTAGAATAAAATTGTTTTTTATAAAAGCCCCTATTTTTATTATAGGGGTTTTTTGTTTTTTAAAGATAGAAAATGTTAAAAAAAAATAAAAAAATAATAGAATTTAGTTGATTTTTTTTTGAAAATATGTTATATACCTACAACCTAAATTTTAAATTCTTTTTGAGGTAATAAAGATGAAAAACAAAATAAGAGTAAGATTAAGAGCTTATGATATAGAAGTTTTAGATCAAGCAGCAAAGTCCATAGTGAATGCTGTTAAAAAGAGTGGAGCAAAATTTTATGGACCTGTTCCCTTGCCTACTAAGATTAGTAGATTTACTGTTTTAAGGTCAGTAAATATTAATGTAAAGTCAAGAGAGCAGTTTGAAATGAGAACGCATAAAAGGCTTATTGATATTGAACCAGTAGAAGGGACATTAGAGTCTTTGATGAAATTAGAGCTTGCTGCTGGTGTTGATGTTGATATAAAATAATCAAGGTATAAGATAATATAAGGCATAAGATAATATTAAGATAATATAAAGAGGAAATAAAGAGTAAAAAGAAAAATAGAACTTAGAATAGAACTTAGAATAGAACTTAAGGAGGTTTTATAAAATGAATGGTTTAATTGGCGAAAAAATAGGAATGATTCAGTGTTTAGATGAAAAGGGGAAGTTAGTTCCTGTAACTGTGATTAAAGTTGAAAAAAATGTTATTGTTAATATAAAAAATAAAGAGAGAGATGGTTATAATGCCATTGTTTTTGGAATTAAGGATTTAAAACCTAATAAAGTTAATAAACCTTTGGCTGGTTTTTTTGAAAAGAATGGCATTTCTCCTAAAAGAATTTTAAAAGAATTTAGAATAGATGATCCGTCTTCTTACTCGATTGGGCAGAATATAGGATTAGAAATTTTTGAGAATGTGAATTTTGTAGATGTTACCGGTATTTCCAAGGGGAAAGGGTTTCAGGGTGTTATGAAGAGACATAATTTTCATGGTGGTCCTGCTACTCATGGTTCTAAATTCCAGAGAGAGAATGGCTCTACTGGTCAGAATACATATCCAGCAAAGTCTTTTAAAGGTGTTAAAAGGGCTGGTAGAATGGGAAGGGAGAGAGTTACAATTCAAAATTTGAAGATTGTTAGTAAGTCAATGGATGATGGCATTTTATTAGTAAAAGGGGCAATTCCTGGTATAAAAAATGGAATTGTTTTAATAAGAAAGGCTATAAAAAAGGCTTAATTTTTTTGATATAATTAAAAATATAAATTATAATTATTTTTTTAAGGAAGAAAAAATGGAGATAAAAGTTGTTGATGTTAATGGAAAAGAGATAAAGAAATTAGAATTAAGTGATGAGATTTTTGGTATTGAGCCAAATAAATATTCTATTTATGAAGCAATAAAGAATGAACTTGCTAATGCGAGACAGGGGACTGTAAGTACAAAGACTAAAGCAGAGGTTAGTGGTTCTGGTGCTAAACCATGGAAACAGAAAGGGACTGGTAGGGCAAGAGTTGGGACAAAGAGAAATCCGGTTTGGACTCATGGTGGTGTTGCTTTTGGACCAAAACCAAGGGATTTTTCTTATGTTTTACCAAAGAAGGTAAAGAGACTTGCTTATAGATCTGTTTTTTCAATGAAGGTAAAAGAGAATAATTTAGTTGTTATTGATAAAATTGAATTAAAAGATGGAAAGACAAAGGAATTCTTAACATTGGTGAAAAATATAATTAATAAAGATGGGAAGTATGCTTTAGTTTTAACAGATAAAGATATTTTAGTTAAGAGGGCAGCAAGGAATTTACCTTTTGTTAAAACTTTAAGTAGTGTTAGAATGAATGTTAAAGATCTTTTTTATTCTGATAAGATTATTTTAACAGAAGATTCAATTTTGAGTGTTAATGAAATTTTACAAAAAGATTTAGAAGAGAAAGTAAAAAATAGTAGAAAATAAAGAATAAATTATATATAATTAGAGGAAGTAGAGTATGAATATTAATGAAATTTTAATAAAGCCTGTTTTAACAGAAAAGGCAACTTTTTTAAGAGATAAATTAAATAAATATGTTTTTATTGTACATAAAAATGCTGATAAAATTTCTATTAAGAGAGCAGTGAAAGAGATTTTTAATGTAGAACCTGTTTCTGTTAATATAATTAATAAAAAAGGCAAGAAAAAAAGAGTTAGATATAAATATGGTTATACACCATCTATAAAAAAGGCAATTATTACCCTTAAAAAAGGGGATAAGATAGGAATATTTGAGGGTGTATAGAAGAGTATAGTAAGTTATAAAAAAATAAGGAAGGTTAAGGAGAGAAAAAATGGGCATAAAAAGATATAAACCAGTAACACCAAGTTTAAGAGCAATGACTGTTCTTACTTTTGATGAGATTACAGATGATAAACCATTAAAATCTCTTGTAAAGGGTAAAAAGAGAAGTAGTGGTAGAATGAGAACAGGTAGAATTTCTGTTAGACACAGAGGTGGTGGAGCAAAGAAGAAAATAAGAGAGATAGATTTTAAGAGAGATAAATTTGATATTGAAGCAAAAGTTGTTTCTATTCAGTATGATCCAAATAGAAGTGCTAATATTGCTTTGTTGTCTTATAAAGATGGGGAGAAGAGATATATTGTTGCACCATTGGATTTAAAAGTTGGTAGCACAATAATATCAAGCAAAAACAGTGTTGAGATAGAGATCGGGAATGCTACTTTGTTGAAAAATATACCTGTTGGAACAATTGTTCATAATGTAGAAATGGCACCAGGTAAAGGGGCACAGATAGCAAGATCTGCTGGTAGTTTTGTTCAAATTAATGGCTTTGAGAAGGGGAAATGCATTGTAAGGATGCCTTCTGGTGAATTAAGATATATAAATGAGAATTGTCTTGCTACTATTGGCCAGGTTGGTAATCTTGATTATGCTAATATCAATATTGGTAAGGCTGGAAAGTCAAGATTAAGAGGAATTAGACCTACAGTTAGAGGTACAGCAATGAATCCTATAGATCATCCACATGGTGGTGGTGAAGGTAGAACAAAAGGCGGAAGACATCCTGTTAGTCCATGGGGATTACCAACAAAGGGATATAAAACAAGAAAAAAGAGAAAACCAAGTAGTAGCCAGATAATTAGAAGAAGAAAAAAATAATTTAGTAATGTTAAGATAAATAAGGAGTTTATTGTGTCAAGAAGTGTTAAAAAGGGGCCATTTATTGATAAACACCTTTTAAAAAAGGTATTAGAGATGAAAAATTCAGGCCAAAAGAAGCCTATTAAAACATGGTCAAGAAGATCTACTATTTTTCCAGAAATGGTAGGGTTAACAATAAATGTTTATAATGGTAAGAAATTTATACCAGTATATATAACAGAAAATCTTGTTGGGCATAAGTTAGGGGAATTTTCTCCAACAAGATTTTTTAGAGGCCATTCTGGCTCAGAAAAAACGGCTAAGGGGTAAAATATGATAGCAAGAGCAATTGCAAAGTATATAAGAATATCTCCTTATAAAGTAAGAAGAATAGCAAATGAAATTAAAAACAAGAGAGTACTTGATGCTGAGGCTTATCTTACTTTTTTGACTAATAAAGGGGCAAAAGTTTTAAAAGATGTTATTCATTCTGCAAGATCTAACTATCTTCAAGCTAATAGAAATGCCAATGAAGAGAATCTTGTAGTATCTAAGATTATGATTAATGGGGGACCTCAACTTAAAAGATATCATCCTATTTCAAGAGGTAGAGCAGGTAGAATTTTAAAAAGAACCTGTCATGTATATGTTGAGGTTTCAGAATTGGAAAATTCTTTAAAAAAAGGTTAAAGGAGAATAGATATGGGGCAGAAGGTTAATCCAATTGGTTTAAGAATAGGTATTAATAAGACATGGGATTCTATATGGTTTAGTGATAAGAAAAATTATGCTAAGTTTTTGCATGAGGATTTAAAGATAAAGAAATTAATTATGGAATATAATTTTAGTAGTGAAGATAAAAATAGGAAGGTAAGTGCAGACATTGCGAGAATAGAAATTTTTAGAAAACCAGATAGAATTACAATAATTATACATACTTCAAGAGCAGGTGTGTTAGTAGGAGTGGATGGTAAAAATATTAATGAATTGACTAAAAAAATATCAAAGATAACATCTTCAAAAATAGAGATTAAGATTAAAGAGATAAAGAAACCAGAAATAAATGCTGCATTAGTTGCTGCGAATATTGCAAAACAGATTGTAAACAGAGTGCCTTTTAGAAGAGCAATGAAAAAGGCTATTGCTGATGCAAAAAAGATGAATGTTGGTGGTATAAAAGTTCAATGTTCTGGTAGATTGGGAGGAGCAGATATTGCAAGAACAGAATGGTACAGAGAGGGGAGAATCCCTTTGCATACTTTAAGAGCAGATATTCAGTGTGGAATGGCTAATGCTCTTACTACTTATGGTGTAACAGGAGTAAAGGTATGGATCTTTACTAAAGAATTGTTTAAAAAAGATATCAAAGAGGATGCTGGGCAATTGGTAAGAAGATCCAGAAAGAAAAAAGAAGAAGATATAGAAAAAGAAGATTAAATAAAGAGTGAATATATTTTTAAAATTATTAAGTTAAAAATTTAATTTAGGAGTTTAGTTATGTTAATGCCTAAAAGGACAAAGTTTAGAAAGCAACAAAGATGGAGATTTAAAGGTGAGGCTCATAAGGGGAATAAAGTAGTGTTTGGTGATTTTGGTTTAATGGCTTTGGAGGGTAAATTAATTACAAATAGACAGATTGAAGCTACAAGAAGAACCATAACAAGAAGCTTGAAAAGAGCAGGAAATTTGTGGATAACAATTTTTCCAGATATTCCATATACAAAAAAACCAGCTGAGACAAGACAGGGAAATGGTAAAGGTAATGTTGAGTATTATGTAGCAAAGGTGTTACCTGGTAAAATAATGTTTGAGATTTCTGGTGTTTCTGAAGAGGTTGCAAAAGAGGCTTTTTGGTTAGCAAGCCAGAAGTTACCTATAAAGACAAAAATGGTAAAAAGAGATACTCTGTAATTTTGTAGTAAAAAGGAGTTAAAATGAAAGCAAAGGAATTAAGAGAAAAGAGTGATTCTGAATTAAGATTAGAAAGGGATAAATTAATTAATAAAGGGAGAGAATTAAGATTTAAAAAAGTTATTGGTGTAATTGAGAATCCATTGCAATTAAGAACTATTAGAAGAGATATTGCAAGGATTAATACAATATTACATCAAAGAGAGTTAGAGAAATTATATAAGGAATTAAATATAACTAAATAATGGAGTGATAAAGTGAGTGATGTAAATAAAATTATTAAATCAATGATTGGCACAGTAGTAAGTGATAAGATGGATAAGACTGTGGTAGTTAAAGTGGAATATAATAAGATGCACCCATTGTATAAGAAATATGTTAAAAAGTCAAAAAAATTTAAGGCTCATGATGAGAACAATGAATGCAAAGAGGGGGATGTTGTCAGGATTGAAAGCAGTAAGCCAATAAGTAAAGATAAGAAATGGAAAGTAGTAGAAATAGTTAAAAAGGCAAAATAGATTTAAAAAATTGAATTTTATAATTAAAGCAGTACTATTTTATTTAAGGAGAAAAGGATGATACAGCAGGAATCATTATTAAAAGTTGCTGATAATAGCGGTGCTAAATTAGTTAAATGTATAAAGGTATTGGGCGGCACAAGAAGAAGGTATGCTACAATTGGTGATATAATTGTAGTTTCTGTGAGAGAGGCTATTCCTAATGGCCCTATTAAAAAAGGTAGTAAATTGAAAGGTGTTATAGTTAGAGTTAACAGAGAATTCAAAAGAGATGATGGAAGTTATATAAAATTTGATGATAATGCTATTGTTATTATTGATGCAAATAATAACCCAAGGGGGACCAGAGTTTTTGGCCCTGTTGCAAGAGAGTTAAGGGATAAAGATTTTATGAAAATAATATCTTTAGCCCCAGAGGTTTTATAATACTTTTAAGAAGAGTAAGAAAGGGAGTAGTTTATGCTTAAATTTAAAAAAATAAAAAAACAGGATACGGTTGAAGTTATTACTGGAAAAGAAAAGGGGAAACAGGGAAAGGTAATTGAAGTAAACAGAGAAAAGGGAGGAGTTTTGATAGAGGGGGTTAATCTTGTTAGAAAAACAATGAGAAAAACAAAGGTTAATCCTTTGGGAGGAATTAAAGATGTTGAGGCTTTTTTGGATATATCAAATGTTATGCTTGTCTGTCCAAAGTGTGGGAAAAAGACAAGAGTTGGTTTTAAAATAAGAGAGGATAAGTCAAGGGTTAGAATTTGTAAAAAATGTAAGAGTGAGATAGATTAATATTTTTTAATAGTGAGGATAAAAATGGAATCAAAACAAGAATTAACAAAAACTAAAGCAACAAAAGAGTCAAAAAGAGTTGAACCTCGATTAAAGGTTTTGTATAAGGAAAAGATTAAAGATGAATTAATGAAGAAATTTAATTATAAGAATGTTATGATGATCCCAAAACTTGAAAAAATAGTTTTGAGTATGGGGGTCGGGAAAGCAGTTCAGGATAAGAAAAAGTTAGAGACAGCAGTAGAAGATTTAACAAATATTGCTGGACAAAGAGCAGTAAAATCAAAGGCTAAAAAATCAATTGCTACTTTTAAGATAAGGCAGGGAATGGAGATTGGTTGTAGGGTAACATTGAGAAGGGATAGAATGTATGAATTTTTAGACAGACTCATTAATGTTGCTTTACCAAGAGTTAAAGACTTTAGAGGCGTTAGAGTTAATGGATTTGACGGAAGAGGTAATTTTTCTATGGGTATTCAGGAACATATTATTTTTCCTGAAATAAATTTTGATAAAATAGACGAAATAAAAGGTTTAAATATAAACATTGTAACAACAGCTAAAACTGATGAAGAAGCAAAATTTTTGTTAGAATGTTTTAATATGCCTTTTATAAAAAAATAGGAGATAAAAATGGCTAGAAAAGCAATGATAGAAAAATATCATAGAAAACCTAAATTTGAAGTAAGAAAACATAGCAGATGTAATATTTGTGGAAGGCCAAGAGGGTATTTAAGGAAATTTGATATGTGTAGAATTTGTTTTAGAAAGTTGGCTGGAAGGGGAGAAATCCCTGGAGTAATAAAAGCATCATGGTAAAAGGAGTTTAAAATGGCAAGTCATGATTGTATTGGAGACATGTTAACAAAAATTAGAAATGCCATTATGGCAAAAAGCGATAGTGTTGATATTTTTCCTTCAAGAGAGAAGGTAGAGATAATTAAAATTTTAAAAAATGAAGGATATATTAAAAATTTTAAAAAGAGTGTGGAAAATAATAAGAATTTTATAAAAATTTACTTGAAATACGATGAAAAAGGCAAATCAGTTATAACTGGTTTGTTAAGAATAAGTAAACCTGGTAGAAGAATTTATAAACCACACAATGAGATCCCTTGTTTGTATAATGGAATTGGGACAGTTATTGTCTCTACTTCAAAAGGGATTTTAACTGGTAAAAGGGCTATTAATGAAAAGGTTGGTGGTGAAATTTTGTGTGCTATCTGGTAAATTACTTGACAAATTTTAAATAGTAGTATATAATACCACCACTTTTTTTATATAAAGAAATATATTAAATAAAAAAAGGAAAGCAAGATGTCTAGAATAGGTAAAATGCCAATTATAGTACCTGATGGGGTAAAAGTTAGTTGTACAGATAATAAAGTTAATATTGAAGGGCCCAAGGGTAAATCATCTATTGAATTACTTGATAATATTAAGATAAAATTAGAAGATAATTCAAAGAAGATAATAGTAGAAAGAATTGGAAACGAGAAATTTAATAAGGCTTGTCATGGCCTTTTTAGAATGTTAATTAATAATTTAATAGTTGGTGTTACAAAGGGATTTGAGAAGAAACTTGAAATAGTAGGTACCGGATTTAAGGCTAATGTTGAAGGTTCTAATTTAGTTTTAAGTATAGGTTTTTCTCATCTTGTTAAGTATCCTATACCGCAGGGTATAAAAATTACTGTAGAAGAAAATACAAAAATTACTGTTAGTGGTATTGATAAACGTTTAGTAGGTCATGTTGCTTCTGAGATAAGAAGAATTAGACCACCAGAACCTTATAAAGGTAAGGGTATTAAATATATAGATGAAAGGATAAGAAGAAAGGCTGGAAAAGCAGCTAAAAAGAAGTAATATAAATTAATTATATGCCTAAAATTTTTGGAATTTTCCAAAAATTGTGATTTGGAGAAAAAATATTTAATAATTTACTAAAAAAAATTTTGGGTATGTACCGAAAGGTAGAGTTTTTTTGTATTAAAAAAATTTAGAAAAAGGTGGAGAGAATATGTTTAAAAAAGAATGGGTAAAAGAGAGAAGAAATAGAAGAAAATTAAGAATAAGAAAAAAAATAAAAGGGACAAAAGATAAACCAAGATTGTCTGTGTATAGAAGTAATAGGTATATTTATGTACAGGCAATCGATGATGAAAAAGGGGTTACCTTAGCATCTGCCTCAAGTTTTAATATTGATAAGAATTTAAAGTTAAATAAAAAGACAGCAGAAAAGGTTGGGGAAGTGATGGCTGATAAATTGTTGGCTATGAAAATTGATAGGGCAGTTTTTGATAGAAATTGTTTTTTATATACTGGTAAAATAGCATCTTTGGCAGAGGCTATGAGAAAAAAAGGGTTGAAAATATAAAATAATTTTTTAAATAAATAAGGATAGAAAAAATAAAGTAAAAACTAAAAAAATAAATGATAAAGAGGATTAAAAATGGCTGATTTTGATAATAAAAATTTAGAGACAGATGTAAATGACTTAACTAATGAAAATATCGAAAGCAGTATTAGTGAAAAGGTGATAAAATTAAGTAGGGTTGCAAAAGTTGTAAAAGGTGGTAAAAGATTTAGCTTTTCTGCATTAGTTGCTGTTGGAGACAAGTCTGGAAGAGTTGGTCTTGGTTTTGGAAAGGCAAATGAGGTTTCTGATGCTATTGCCAAGGCTACTAATAATGCAAAAAAGAATATGGTTGAAGTTTATTTAACAAAGAAGAAGACAATACCACACGAAATTATTGGTAAATATAAGACTTCTAAGGTTATAGTAAGACCTGCTACTCCTGGTACGGGTGTAATTGCTGGTGGTGCTGTAAGAGCAATAATGGAAGTAGTGGGTGTAACAGATGTTTTAGCAAAGATTCTTGGTTCTAAGAATCAGTTGAATGTTGCTAAAGCTACATTAGATGCTTTAACTAAATTGAGAAATATTAAAGTTGTTGCAAAATTAAGAGGTAAGAAACTTACGGATCTTTTTTAAAAATAGGAAGAAGAACTTATTTAGTTTTTTAAGGAGAGAGAGATGGGTAAAAATGTTGTTTTAAATAAAGAGAGTAAAAAACAAAAAAATAATAGTCCAAAAGGTGAGAAAACAATAAAAGTGAAATTGGTAAAGTCTTTTTATGGTAAAGGGGATGAGCAGATAGGAACAGTTAGGGCTTTAGGACTTAAGAGAATAAATGATGTAAGAGAACATAAAGACACACCTGTAATTCGTGGTATGATTTTTAAGGTTAAACATTTAGTAGAAGTTTTAGAAGATTAAAAAATGAATAAAAGGTAGGTGAGATATATGGGAAATACTAAAATTTTAGAAAAACCAATTGGTGCTACAAAAAAAAGAAAGAGATTAGGCAGAGGAATAGGGACAGGCCATGGTAAAACCAGTGGTAAAGGACATAAGGGGCAAAATGCAAGAAAAGGTGGTGGGGTTAGACCTGGGTTTGAAGGTGGACAGACCCCATTATATAGAAGATTGCCAAAAAGAGGATTTAAAAATTTTGATTTTAAAAAGGAATATAATGAGATAAATGTCTATTTTTTAGATAAATTTGAGAATAATACAAAAATAGATTCTGATTTTTTGAAGAAAAATGGATTTGTTATTGCAAAAAATAAGGGTTTGAAAATATTAGGCAAAGGGGAATTGACTAAAAAATTAGAGGTTTATGCTGATAGTTTTTCAAAGAGTGCTATAGAAAAAATAGAAAAGGTTGGCGGAAAGGCAATAGTAATAGGCAAAGAGGATAATAATAAAGAAAATAAAGATAAAGAGAGTAAAAAAATAAATAAATAAAATTAAAAGGATTAATAAATGGGAAATTCTTTAGTAAATATTTTTAAAATTAAAGAATTAAGATATAGAATCTTATTTACAATAGGTATTCTTATTATATATAGAATAGGCACACAAATTCCTGTGCCTGGTATAAATTTTTCTGCTTTAAAACTTTTTATTCAATCTCAACAGGGGAGTGGGGATCCTTTGTTAGAGTATTTTAACTTTTTTGCTGGTGGTGCTTTTGATAATATGTCTATATTTGCATTAGGGATTATGCCATATATTACTACTTCTATCATAATGCAATTGTTGTTGTTAATAATACCTTCTTTAAAAAGGTTGTCAGAAGAGGAGGGTGGTAGAAGAAAAATTTCTCAATATACAAGAATAGGTACTTTCCCTGTCTGCCTTTTGCAAAGTTTTTTAACAATAGATTTTATTAATAGATTGCCAGAAGATGTTATTGCAATGCAACCTAAAATATTCTTTTATATAACGGCTGTTATTATAACTTCAACTGGTACTATAATATTGATGTGGTTAGGAGAGCAGATTTCAGATAAGGGGATTGGTAATGGTATCTCTTTAATAATATTTGCTGGTATTGTTGCCAGAATGCCGGGTGCTTTGAAACAGCTTTTTGATAAGGTTCAGAGAGGGGAGCTTGATATCCCAATAGTTCTTTTTATTCTTATAATGTTTGTTTTTATAATAGCATTGGTAATTTATGAACAACAGGGACAAAGGAAAATACCTGTTAATTATGCAAAAAGAATAGTAGGTAGAAAGGTATATGGTTCTCCAAATACTTATCTACCATTAAAAATAAATCCATCTGGTGTTATCCCAATTATTTTTGCTAATTCTGTTTTAATTTTACCACAGACATTGGCAAGCATATTTAGACAAAATGAGATAATAGTAAATATCAGTAATTTTATGGGTCATGGCACAGTTGCTTATTTAGTAATATATTCTATTTTGATAATATTCTTTGCATATTTTTATACACAGGTAACATTAAATCCAGTTGAAATTGCTAAGAATATTAGAGAAAATGGTGGCTCTATTCCAGGAATACCTGTTAATAAAGTAGAAGAGTATCTTACAAAGATTTTAAATAGAATTGTTTTACCTGGTTCTATCTTTTTAGCATTCATAGCAATTATACCGACTGTAATTGTGGATTTGATTCCGGAATTTCCAGTAAGTTTTGCATATTTACTTGGTGGAACATCTTTAATAATTATTGTTGGTGTTGATTTAGACACAATGAGCCAGATAGAGAGCCATTTAAAGATGCATCATCAGGATGGTCTTGTTAAAAAAGGTAGAATTAGATCAAGAAATTTTTAAAACAAGAGAAGGAGTTATTATATGAAAGTTAGAGCGAGTGTTAAACCAATTTGTGATAAATGTAGAGTAATTAAAAGAAAGGGTGTTATTAGAGTTATTTGTGAGAATCCAAGACACAAGCAGAGACAAAAATAGTTTTTAAATATAAATTAAAAGGAGATTTGTAATGGCAAGAATAGCAGGTATAGATTTACCAAATAAGCCTATTGAAATAGCTCTTACTTATATATACGGAATAGGTAGATCAAATGCGAAGGTCATTTGTGAAAAGGCAAAAGTAAAGTTAGGGACAAGAGCAAATAATTTAACAGAAACAGAAGTTAATGAATTGAGAAAAGTAATAGAGAATGAATATGATATTGAAGGAAGACTTAGAGGTATTGTCCAGATGAATATTAAAAGATTGATGGATATTGGATGTTACAGAGGTTTAAGACACAGAAAAGGTCTTCCTGTGAGAGGTCAGAGAACAAAGACTAATGCAAGAACAAGAAAAGGTAAGAGAAAGACAGTTGCAGGTAAAAAGAAATAAATATTTTATATATATAGGAGTGAGTAATTGAGTAAAAGCACAACTACAAAAGGAAAGAAAAAAGAAAAAAGAACAATAGGTATTGGAAAGGTTTATATCCAAGCCTCTTTTAATAATACAATTATAACAGTGACAGACAGTAAAGGCAATGCTTTAGCCTGGAGTTCATCTGGTTCTTTAAGTGGATTCCGTGGTGCTAAGAAGGCAACCCCTTTTGCTGCTCAATTAGTTGCAGAGACTGCTGGTAAGAAGGCAATGGAGAATTATGGATTAAAAGAGGTAGAGGTTTATGTAAAAGGACCAGGAGTTGGGAGAGAGTCTGCAATAAGGGCTTTAGATAATTTAGGATTAAAAATTATTCTTATTAAAGACATAACCCCAGTTCCTCACAATGGATGTAGGCCTAAAAAGAGAAGAAGAGTTTAGAAAATAGTTTAAAATTTTAAAAGAGGTGTTAAAATGGCAAGATATTTACAAGCAAAATGTAGAAGATGTAGAGCAGAAAATCAAAAACTTTTTTTAAAAGGGGAGAGATGTTTATCTTTTAAATGTCCTATTGATAAAAGAGAAAATTTATTGAGAAAGGGACCACCTGGGAAATCCCCTGGTTTAAGATTAAAAAAAATGTCTGGTTATGGAATTCAGTTAAAAGAGAAACAGAAATTAAAGCAGATGTATGGAATTTTAGAGAGACAGTTTAGAAGATATTTTAAAATAGCAAGTAAACAAAAGGGTATGACAGGTGAAAATTTGATAAGGCTATTAGAAACAAGATTAGATAATGTTGTATTTAGATTGCATTTTGCAAGTTCTAGAAACATGGCAAGACAGCTTGTCTTACATAGGCATATAGAGGTAAATGGTAGAGTGGTTAATATACCTTCTTATCCTTTAAAGGAAGGAGATATTATTAGTGTAAAGGAGAAAGATTTGAATCTTTCTGTAATTCAACAGTCATTAAAGTTAGTAGCAAGTCAGGGTGTTGTGCCATGGCTTGAACTGGATGTAGAAAAGGGAAAAGGTGTATTAAAACAAATCCCAAGAAGAAGTGATATTTTAGATCTAAAGAATATTAATGAACAATTGATTGTTGAGTTATATTCTAAATAATTAATAGCAGGAGTTAAATGTGAATAAAAAGATTCTATTAAAAGGTTTTAAAAAACCAAAGAATATAATTTATGAAAAAGAAGAGCAGACTCCTAATTATGGTAGATTTGTTGTTTATCCTTTTGAAAAGGGATTTGGATATACTTTTGGAAATGTATTAAGAAGAGTTTTGTTATCTTCTATTCCAGGTTATGCTATTTCTGCAATAAGAGTTCAAAGTAGAGACAGTAATGGAAATATTAAAGTTTTATCAAGTTGTTTTGAGAATATACCTGAAGTGTATGAGGATACACTTGATATTATAAATAATTTAAAACAGGTAAAGGTAAAATTGCTTGATGAGATAGAACAAAAGACTATTAGTATATCAAAAAAAGGGCCTGGTGAAATAAAGGCTTCTGATTTACAGATTGATGATACAATTGAAATAATAAATAAAGATCTTACAATAATGACTCTGTCTGATAAGGCAGATATTGATATTGATATTCAGGTGGATTGGGGAAGAGGTTATGTGGAAGCAGAAAGACAGGAACCTTATGTTGAAACAATAGAAACCATACCAATTGATGCTATGTATTCCCCAATTGAGAAGGTAAAGCATGAGGTTACAAATACAAGAGTTGGACAAAGAACGGATTATGATAAACTTATTCTTGAAGTTTGGACAAATGGGACTATTTCAGTGGAAGATGCTATTGGCGCTGCTGCAAAAATTCTTAAAGATCAACTTCAAGCATTGATTAACTTTGAGGAAGGCTCTGATTCTGAAGAGGTGGATTCTCGGGATGAGGATGAAGATTTAAAGACACTATTAGAAACTCCTATTGACGAGTTAGAATTGTCTGTTAGGGCTTCTAATTGTTTGAGAACAGTAAATATAAAAACAATAGGGGATTTAGTTTCAAAAAGTGAGGAGAAAATAGCAAAGATAAGACATTTTGGTAAAAAATCTTTATTAGAGATAAAAGAGAAATTGACAAAGTATAAATTGACTTTTGGAATGGAAGAGATTGTTAATAGAATATTGAAAAAAAAATAGTAAAAAATAGTTAATAATAAAAATCAAGAATAAAAAAGGAGAGAAATAAATGAATCATTTGAAGAAATTTAAAAAATTAAATAGAACACATTCTCATAGAAGAGCATTGTATAGAAATATGATTGAATCTCTTATAAAACATGAAAAGATAACCACCACAGTTGTAAAGGCAAAAGAGATAAGAAGAATCGTTGAGAAAATTATAACAAGAGCAAAAGAGAAAACTTTACATAATATCAGAATTGTTAATAGATTATTGAAAGATAAAAAAGTCTTAACTAAATTATTTGATGTGATTGGACCAAGATTTTTAGAAAGAAATGGCGGATATACCAGAATTTATAAATTAGGGAAAAGAATGGGCGATGGTGCTGATCTTGCTATATTGGAATTATTGCCTGAGGATGAATCTTTTAAATCTGGTAAAAAGAAATTAAAAGACAAGGCCAAAGATAGTGCTAAGGATAAAAAGAATAAAGTAAAAGAGAAAAAGGAAGAAAAAAAGGAAGAGAAAAAAGAGACAAAAGTAGAAAAAAATCATTTTTCAGTTTATAAAAAAGATAGTACTAATTATAGTTTCAATCTTTTAGATAGTGAGGGGAATATAAAATTAAAAGGTGAGTCTTATAAGACAAAAGAAGATGTTGTTAATATAATAGATTCAATTAGAGAAGGGTGTGATAAGGCAGAAGTAATTGACCTTGAAAGTGAAGAAGTTAAAAAAGTTAGCGGTATGAAGTTTGAAATATATCTTGATGCTAATGAGAAATTTGTATTTAGATTAAAATCAGATAGTGGTGAAATAATAGGCGTTAGTGAAAGATCGTATGACACAAAAGAGAATTGTCAGAAAGAGATAGATTCAATAAAGTCAATTGTTAAAGAGAGTGAGACAATTGAGGAGCAAGAATAGAAATTTTTTTATCTATTGAGAGAGAGTAAATAAATTTAAACTGTGTGTTAATAAAAGTGGCTTTTAGGTGATTGGGTGTATATTATTGCAATGTAAAGTTATTTCTGTATAAGATGCGAAGTTGCTTTATATCAAAAAGTTATAGTTTTGAACAAAGTTGCTTAAAGAGAGAAAAATTGTAAATTCTAGTTTAATTTTGA
>Ga0124948_1148285_pt1 | contig 17739 bp, 14 predicted proteins | sample YNPNP_2100MetaT_FD_92948 | JGI IMG/M metagenome (GOLD analysis project Ga0124948, IMG submission 92948) | Anoxygenic and chlorotrophic microbial mat microbial communities from Yellowstone National Park, USA - YNP NP_2100 MetaT (Metagenome... ...
GCCGTTACCCCATTCCCCCCTCCACATACTGCCGTTGCTGTGCCTGCCTCCACGTATTATCCCAACGTGCATGTCGGCATAGTCGCCGGACATTGGGCAAGTGACGAAAGTGACACGGGCGCCGTCTGTCCAGACGGCCTGACGGAGGTGGAAGTAAACTTCGAGATAGCCCGCCTGGTGGTCAAAAAGCTCCAGGAGATCGGATACCAGGCTGACCTGCTGGAAGAGTATGACCAGCGCCTGAAGGATTATCAGGCCGACGCCCTGGTCTCCATACATGCCGATTCGTGTGAAACGTTCCCCGAAGCCACTCCGCCGGCAAGCGGATTTAAGGTGGCAAGTGTGGCGGACAGCGCGGTGCCCCAGGCAGAAGCTCTGCTGGTGGCCTGCCTTTCCCAGTGCTACGCAGCCCGCACTGGTATGTATTTCCACGCCAACAGTATCACTTATGACATGATTTATTATCATAACTTCTACGAAATTCACGACCAGACACCTGCCGCCATCATAGAAGTGGGCTTCCTGGGTAACGACCGTGCCATGCTGACCGAACATCCGGACCTGGTAGCCCAGGGCATTGTCGAGGGGATCGTTTGCTTTATCGAAAGCCGCTGACCAGGTACTTCTTGTGCAACACATTGTGTAACACAGACAGGTAGCATCTTGCATAACCTTTCACATAATCCACTCAGGCCGATTTAAATAGCCCTGCAGGCGCTTCGTACCAGGTGGAGCGCTCCAGCGGACTGTCCACTGCGTCAATACCACTCAGCAACGGCGCAAGAAGTATGTATTAAGGCGAAGGCCGACCGATAGCCGCAGGTCAAAAATGGTGGACGGGCGAGCCTCGCCCCTCCAGTCATCGCTTAAATACAGGGCTTACGCAACTGATGGCATTTTCACCACGAAGACGCAAACGCAAAGATTCCCCGGGTAATTCTTCGCGTCCTGATGCCTTTGTGGTGAGCCCGCCGGGTCAACCGCGTAACTCCTGTTAAAGAACTACCGCCAGACTACACTCAGGAGGTGTCCGATGCCATTCGCTAAGGCCGGTTTACTGGTCGGCAGCGGTGAGGCGACCCAGGCCGATCTCCAGGTTATCCGCCAGGCAGGGCTGGAAGCCCTGAAGTTACGTGCGATCGCCAATCCGCCTTCCGATGTGCCTGTCTACCGGGAGACAGGAGTGGAGACTTTCCTTGTGCAGCTTCTAAGCCCGGAGCCGGCGACGATCCCCACCTCGCCCCAAAGATTCGTGGACTATTTCGCTCCGGCAGTCGAAGGGTTTATCAGGGCCAACGTGTACGACTTCGAGATACACGGCGAGCCTGACCTGGCCGGGCGCGGGTACGGGGTTTCCTGGGTCAACGCCGCCGCTTTCGGGGAGTGGTTTGTCCGCGTCGTCGAGATACTTAAAGCGACTTTCGGGCCTCAGGTGCGGGCAGGTTTCCCTGGCCTCACCCCGCCCCCGCCACGCCCGACAGGGGTAAACCCGGTCGTGTCTCAGGCGGAGTTTCTGGCTTCCTGCTCCGCCGCCGTGCGGCAGGCCGACTTTCTGTGCTGCAATATCTACTGGAGCAGCGCCGAGGAGATGCGGGCCTGGGATGGGGGCATGCGCTTTATCCACCAATATCTGGAGGCTTTCCCCAACCTCCCACTGGTCATCTCGGAGTTTGCCAATGTCAATCCGGCCACTCCCAGCAAGATCAAGGGCGACCAGTACGCCGAGTTTTACTTCACCTGCTCCCAGTACGATGAGTGCTTCCAGGAATGGCCTGCTAATCGAGTGGCCTGGCCGCGCCTCCAGGCCGCTTACGCCTTTCTGCTGCGCTCTCCAGACCCTGCATACTCCTCTATGGTGTGGCTGGCCGATGAGATGCCGCGTCCGGTGGTGGCGAGCGTGGCCTCGCGGCCCAGGATGCCCCATCCGGCTGCGCTGCGCCTGACCTGGCCTACCGAATTCCGCTACTACACCCAATACTACGGCGAGAATCAGCAACGGTACTATCAGACTTCCTGGAATCATTCGCTGCGCGGCGGCCACAACGGTGTTGATCTGCACGTGAATTATCAGACCCCGGAAAGGTCTCCCATCCGTTCGTGTCTTGATGGAGTGGTGACGCAGAAGGAGCTGAGAGAGACCGGCTATGGTCACCACGTCTGTATCGAGAGTCAGGTGGAAGGGATAGGACGGGTGACACTTCTCTATGCACATATGAGCCACATTATCGTGGAGAAAGGGGAGGCGGTGCAGGCAGGCCAGGTCATCGGCGCGGCCGGTATGACTGGCGCCACCAGCGGGCCGCACCTGCACCTTTCGCTGAAGATCGAAGGTTTGAGATTGCCTGCCAACGGTGATCATCTGAACCCCCGCCCCTATCTGGACCCGCTGCCCCGCCCGCGAGGCCATCCACGCGTGCAGTACTCCCGCACTTATGTGTTGCTGCCGCCGGGAGCAGACGAGGCATGGGCCCAGGCAGTGGTGGATGCCATGTGGGAATCGCGCCGCTTCACCATAGGCGGCAGTGCCGACGACGCCGGCGTGGGCGATCTGGACTATCGGCGCGTGATCGCCGTGAACCCCACAGCCTGGGGCGGCGACCTGGGCGCCTTCTTCGAGCTGTACTACCCCGGGATCATTTACCTGCCCCTGGAAGCCGAAAATCCTGCAGCGCTTCGCGCAGCTCTGGCCACCATCCCGGAAATGCCGACTCAGCCGCCACCGCAGCCTCCGCAACCACGCGGGAGGCCGCGTGTCCCCTATGAGCGTACCTATGTGTTACTTCCGCCAGGCGCGGATGCGAGCTGGGCCAGCGCTGTCATCACGGCAACCTGGAACAGGCGGCGCTTCACCGTGGGAGGGAGCGCGGACGACGCTGGCATCGGCGACCTGCCATACCGGCGTGTGCTCGCAGTAAATCCGGCGGCCTGGGGAGGCGATCTGTGCGCTTTCTTCGAGACTTACTACCCCGGCGTGATCTGCATCCCGCTCGAAGCAGCAACACCGCAGACACTTGCGGAACGGCTTGAGCAATTTTAGCACCGGCAAATAGGCAGGCTGGAAAGCCTGCCCCACGTGTCACTTTTGCCCTCATGCCAAAAACCGTACAGGCGGCATCCCTATCTCGCTTATCCCGACGCATAGGGAGGCGCCGGTTACGTTTTTCGGATAGGCCCTTAGTTGGGCATCACAAGAGAGGGTTCGGTGCAGGCCGACCATTGGCCACAGCAGGGACACAGCATCCTGCGCCCCACCGCGATTTCCTTGCGAGCGCTGCGGCTACTTTCCCACGCGGGCAAGACAGCATTGATACCCCCACACAGATGTGGGGGTGGTGGTGTGGTAAAATAGGGTGTGAAACGATGAAAGCGGGAGGGACTATGCTCACGTTGGCAGAGGTTGAGGGCACGACGCAACAATACCTGGAGCAGTGCATACCGGCAATGTTGCAGCAGGGGTACCACCTGATTCTGGTCAAGGGCGGACCGGATTACCCGCATCTGTCGGAACAGTCCCACTTCACCCATATTGTGAACGGTGTCTTTGGCCTGATACGGTTCGTCTGCTTTCTGGTTATGCATCATGCCTGCCCGGGCTGGCTGGACGAGAGTGCTTTGCGCCAGGCCATCGCCGCCTACACCGTGCACGAAGTCCACAAGGACCGCGATGTAGCGTTGTTAGGGGAATCCTCCTTCAGCATCCCGCTGGAGCGGCTGCGGGAGGAATACGAACGGTTGGGACTGGGAGGCTTTGCCCGGGTGGACGATCACCTGTTGCGCGCCGCCAACGTCCACAAACGCAGCCCCAAACACGGCGACCTGCTGCTGAGCGGTGAGCCCAACGCGGCACGGCTCTGGCTGCTGGTGCGCATCGCCGACACGCTGGCCTCGGCCCAGACACCCGCCGAGGCCGCCGCTTCGCTCCAGGGCTACCTGGCCGACCTGGGACCGGCCTTTGCGCCCCAAAGCCCGCCCGGCAAATACGCGCTCTACTACCACGAAATCCGGGACGTGCGCGGCGTGCTGACCAACGCCGCTCACCAGGCCATCGCCCGGCATCTGGAGGCCAAGTTGGGCTTTTTCCCGCTCCTCTTCTTCGCCACCGGCACCCTCTACCTGGGGCCGACCGGGGCCCACCCGGACGCCACCGACGACCTGATCCCCGCTGTGTCCGGTCAGGTGCTCCAATCCCTGACCGAAGGCGGCGGCGCCGATGCCATCCGTGATGGGCTACGCCGGAAAGAGAAAGACTTTGAGCGCTATGTCTTTGCTTTCGCCTCGGTGGAAGACCTGCTCCAGGTTGTCTACGAAGATACATTGACCGCTAAGCCCAATCCCAGGATCGCGCTCGATGAGATCGAGGGCCTGGCCGGCAAGCGTCAGGACCTGCCGGCGGACTGGCGGGAGACGGTGGAAGAACGGCTCGGCGTCCGCCTGTTGGATCCGAAGGAGCACAAGACGTTCAACGAACTCTGGTTCCTGGTGCAGCGTTACCTGCTCTATGTGGACACGCTGGTGCGCGACCTGGCCCCGGCGGAAAATCGCGTGGATTGGTTTCTGCGCACTTTTGCAGTTCCCCAGCCTTACGCCGACAACTTGCGTCAGGAGGCCGATATCTGGGCCAAAGGCGGGGTGGGTAAGTACGTCCTGGTCATCGCCTACCACTTCCTGCGGGGGCCCGACTTCGCCGACCGGTCGGCGGAGGCTCTTCCTCCTGAGGAGGTGCTATCCCGGCTGCATCGGCGGGTGCTGGCGGCGATGAGCCAGATGGATACGCAGGCCGGCCGGCAGGCCGCCGTGGCCGCCCTGGGCCTGCGGCAGGATCTGGAGGCCTACCTGCGGGAAAACCTGTACCTTTCCTGTGGCTCGGCCACCCATCTGGAGGACGATGGACTGGCCAGTTACGCCGTGCCCAAGCGTAAGGGGCATTCCGGCCAGGTCTGTTCCCTCTGCAACCGCCGGAGCGAGTTCACTCAGGAAATACGCACCGGCATCCTGGATGACTTTGGCCGCGTCTTTTCCAACCGGGTACTGCCTGCTCCCGAGGCACCGCAAGGGAACCGCCTCTGGTGCCCCATCTGCCAACTGGAAGCCATCCTGCGCAAGATGCTTGCGATGGGCCTGCCCACCGGAGCGCATTACAAGAACTCGCGCCGCATCTACCTCTATGTCCTGCCCACCTACTCCTTCACTCCGGAGCATTCGCGGATGTTAGAACCTCTTCTCAAGCCCTTCTGGCGGATAACCAACCTGCCGGTGCGCGACTATGGCCGGGATTGGGGCCTGCCCCACTCCTGGTTGGAGCGGCGCGCGCTGGACCCGGAATGGCTGGATGATTTGCAGGATGTGCTGGAGCGGGAAGCGGACAAGATCGCCGCCTGGGGCGGGCGGGGGTTTGTAGGGGAGCGGGTCTTACTGGGACGCGTCCAGGGTCAGCCGCACTATTATCTCATCTCCTGGGAGAAGGCGGCGCGCGATGCTGAAGCCGACGACGCCCGCATCGCCACCCGCACCGAGGCCTGGGCCAAGGCGCTCTTCGCCGCTGCCATCATCACCGGACTGACCGGCTGCAAGGTGTACGTCACCGAGCGGCCCTACCTGCCGGTAGCCGACCCGGCCGGACTGAAGGCCACCATCACCCTGGACGGCCCGCCGCCGGCGCTGCGTGCCCTCCTGGGCGGGCGGGGCGACACGGTCAGCCTCTACGGGCGGGAAAAGGGGGAGCGCAGCGGGCTGGAGCAGGTGCTGGACCTGAGCGCGGCGCTGTGGACGGTGACGGCGGACGTCCACAGCCCCAACCGTCCGACCAAAGACAAGTACATCGCCGAGCGGCTGGGGACGCTGAACACATCGCCGCTGGCCGGCGCCATGTTTTACAAAGAGTTCGGTCGTCTGAACGACGGACAATCGCCTTATCCGACGCTGGCGAGAGCCTGCGAGGTATTATTGGACATTAAAGGAGGTGAACTGATGGACCTGGTGGAAAAGATCGCGCGGAAATCATTGGAAATCGCGCTGCCCTTTATCGCGACGGGCCGGGGCAAGGCGCGGCGGTATGAACTGGTCTTCCGCGAGGCGGTCTCGGCCATGCGCAGGGCGCAGCAGGTGATCCCGGAGATGCGGGAGGCGGCCTTGGGCAGGCAGCGGCCCTCGGAGCAGAGCATCGCCGAACTGAAGCGGCTGACGGCCGGCACGCTTCTGAAAGGGCTGGAGCGCCGCCAGGGCAGCGGCCGGGGCGAGATTCTGGTGCACGCCTGGGGAGAGGAACTGGGCCGGCTGGTGGGGGAGTTCGTGGACATCCTGGTGGACGAACTCTACCTGGGTCGGGCCGGCGGCAGTTTCGCCCGCTTCCTGCGGCTGGAGAACAGCCTGGCCGACGGGATTTACTACTATACCGACCGGCATCTGGGGGAGGAGTGGGCGGCATATAAGGCTGCCAGGAAGGAAGGCGAGGAGTAAAGTAATGGGTAAATTCGATTTCGGTCCGATCTCACGAACGGTAGATGCATCAACCGGCAGGGGAGACGCCATCAACTTTGCCTCGTTGCCGCTCCATGAGGGGCTGATGGCCTTGCTGGCGAGCAGGGATCGCGATGAGTTTGCCGCATGGCTATGGCACGATCTGTTCAAACCGCTGTTCTGGTGGCCTCAGAAAGACAAATGGTTTCACTGTCCTAACAACAGACAAAACGACCCCTTGAATGCTGAGGTACACTGGGCTGCTGTCACCGGAATCCCATCTGGGCTCGTAGAGACACACCATGGGGGAAATCGCAAGTTCACGCATGGAGAACAAGAAACGGTCAACAACGAGTTTGACCAGGTTGCGATTGGACGGGAGGCCCGTTTTCTTCAACTCTCTTTCCTGGCCGAGCCGGCCACTCACACCGGTTTGCTCCGTGCGGTCATCGCCGATGCGTTTATGGAGGTGGTCACCCAGGCAGTTGCCCAAGCCGTTGAAATCGAACTGGCACAAAAGTCCCCGACTTTTGATCGGGTACGCTACGTCTTTGACTTTCAACAAGCCTCCTTCTCCAACCCTCCCACTCATAGCGAGATCAGAAACTGGGCAGGCAGATACACCATACAGGCCAGTCCAGACGTCCTGGAAATTTATCATGCGATCCCCGTGAACAATGACCTCAGGCAATGCATGGTGGACATCAGCCTGACCGCTGACCCGCCAACAAAAGCACAATACGATCAAGGGTTCATCCATCTGGTGGAACTGTTGACCGTTTACCAGGATAGCCGCACCATCCTGATGGGGATTCCCCAATTCCTTCAGGTGGATGTCGGGCGATTGAAGGACGACGTCAAAAGCGCAGCAGAGCAACGGCTAAAAAGTCTGGACGTCCGAGTACTGGCAAGTATAGACGAAATCAGAAAGCAAAGCACTGTCCAGGGCCATGTAAACTGGAACGCCCTGCAGCTGAGGCGAGCAGGGCAGGATATAGACTTGCTGGACCATGTGTTCGCCGAGCAGACGGAAATTCGTCTCATTGATTCAGGAAAATTGGTCAAGCAAGTAAAATACGGCCAGGAACACCCCTTTGCACTACGGCTGCTTTCTGATATTGTTGCTCGCCCAATTGAACTCATAGCAGGGAAGCCTCGCCATTGTCGTTTCTGTAGCACGGCCTTTGACAGCAGTTTCCCACCGGGCGAGGCAGTGGTCGGCCAGGACTTTACGGACATTGAGCATGTGGGCTTCGGTGGCGATGTTTGTCCGATGTGCCGCATTTACATGCTCAACTCCCATAAGTCTCGCACACCCGCAGAGAAATCTCAAGGTGTTAAGGGAGCCCGTAAGGCCTATCGGGGTGCCTTTGCCCTGATGGCTCCATCGTCCCATTTTACGTATCGGGAAGATGCGTGTCAGCGCTTGGAGCAACCCCCGCTGGATGTGGGTGGCCGCTTCGCCAGTCCACTGCAGCGGGCCACAGTCACTCTTCAGGAATACAACCTGTTCAACATGATTTCCCGCCGCATCATTGCTGGCCTGTGGGCAGAGTTGGATGCTGGCAACAAGAACCTGCCACTGCCCCTGCCCTATCTGGGCGCGATTCTGTTCACCCAGGACCAGAAGGAGAAGATTCGCGCGCTGTTTGATCGCCTGGAAGCGCTGTTCGAGTCGGTTGAACTCATGGCTTACCCATTTCGGGCGACTGTCCAGCCCGCTGTGGAACTGGCTTTTGAAATGGCGGTGAATGATCGAAAGCAACACCATACCAAGCACACCTACCTGAAGACCAGTCCGACCATTGTTGGCGTTGATCCAGGCAGCAAATTCACTCTTCTGGTGGATAATAGACTTCAAATGGAAGTGAACCGTCAGTTCTTTGAGGACCGTAAGAAGCTGCGGGAACTTCTGAGAGACATAAAAGACCAGGAACGTCAACGCTATTGGCTTCTGAGTGTCCTTCAAGGAGCGGATCCGGTGACAGCCACCGACGAAGCCTTTTCGGATTCGGCCTCCCTTGGGGCTGCTGAGCGCCAGTTCTGGGATACACAACTATCCGGTTTATCCCTTGCCAAACAATGGCAGCAATATGAGAAGATACGAGACGAAGTCCGCCGTATTGCTGCCACATATCCGATGCTGATAGAATTCTTTGCCAAACCACAAAGGAGGTAGTCTCATGACCGAAAACAAAAAACAATCACGGGAAGAACGCCTGCAGAAAGCCTATCAAGAGATCGCAGACATGCAGTTAGGCGAGCGCGATGCCGAGGTCAAACTGGCGCTCAAGGCACTGCTGGTTATCCGAGGCTCCATTCGCCTGCCCGAAACGCCGGACGCCAGACGGAGGACCCTTCAAAGGCTTTACCCGGCGATCGTCAAGTACACTCGTGCGTCCGAAGCGGAGACCCTCGGCGCGCTGGTCAATGATGTCATCGGTGCGCTATCGCCGGATTGGGATTTTTCTTCCCACCGTGCTCTAGGAGACCCCGTGAGAGACATCTATCAAGAAAGCGAAACGGCCAAACGGGCCAGGGCACTACTGAAGGAGGAGACGGTCCCGTTAGTCATTCTAGTAAAGAAGATTTATCAAAGTCTCATTGAACCTGAAGAAACAACAGAAGAAGAACAGGAGGAGGCTAGCCATGTATAATCTGAAAGTGTATGCCCTGTATCGAGCCAAGCAACCCATCATCCATACTGAAGAGACCATCGGTAACATTTCCAAAATCAAGAAGATGCGCGTCATTCACGATGGCAAGCCTGTCCCGATACCCGCTCTCTCCGGCAACAGTTTCCGCGGTCAGTTCCGTGACATACTGGCCGACCGGATGTTTGACATCCTGACAGGAGGCGGCGCCCATCGGGTGAAACTCTCTCCTGAGTACTATGGCATCATTTACAGCGGTGGCGTGATGAGGGAAGGCTCCAACATGGGAGAGCAAATGAAACCAATGGCCGATGCTATCCCCATGCTACGACTGATGGGCTCCGCCTTCGGCAATGTGATGCTTCCATCCAAACTGGCCGTGACCCATATCATCCCTTATTCCGTGGAAACCCAGCCTCTTCTAAAGCCCACAGTGGACGCACTGCCGAAAGAATGGCTCCAGTTACTACCGCAAAATCCGCCAAGCCACAGCGATTTACTATTCAATGATGGTCCTCTGACCCGCAAGGACGACACCAAAGACCTGACCAAGCAGCGCTATACCGAGACGGAAGCCAACCTTGATGCAGATGAAGAACGCACTCGCCGCCAGATGATTTACTATGTTGAGTGTATTCCCGCCGGCACGTTTCTGCTCCAGGAGATGTACAGCAAATATCCACTGGATGACCTGGAACTCGGTTGCTTCTTTGATGGCCTGCTCTCTTTCCTCGAGGAGCCCAGCCTGGGCGGACGCAGCGCGGCCGGGTATGGACAGGTGGAGGTATGGTGTCAGATATACCTGGACGACAAATCTTTCCAGGTGGTTTCTGGAGGCGAATCGTCTCTTCCGAAGCCGGTACAGGGCGCTCTCCGTGATTACCGGGAGAAGATGAAACGCGACAAGGAGAGCATCCTTTCAACCCTGAGCGCTTCGAGCATTAAGGAGTTGCAAGATGACGCCCCCGAGCCGTCGGAGTAGAGTCACCTTCCCTATCAGTGAGCAGGCCTGGCAGGCGCTCAGGGATGCGGCCAGCGCGGTGGCTTACAACACGGCAGATGATACGGTCTATGAACTGCATTTGACGCTGCGCACGCCTGGCATCTTTGCTCTGTACAAGGCAGACAACCCCGCTCCCGGCCTGCCGATGCTGGATGGCTTCTTGAAGTATGTGGCCTTCCGGCAAGTAATGGCCACTGTGATAACCCAGAAGCCCTACCTGACCAACGAGTTGTTATGGCAATGGAATCTGGCGCTGCGCCAGGCCAACCGATGGATTGACTTCCCCATCCCAATCCGTCAAGAGATGCTCAGTCCGGGCATCACAATTTACGACTGTTCGGTAGGTCTGCCCGTAGCAGATGGGCATATCCTGTACCCTGCTGGAGCGTTCTTCGTCTGCGATGGGAATCTGGTCTCCTATCCATCGGAGAAAAAAGGACCTGCCGACCAGATTGCCCTGCGCCGCCGCTCTGTAGAACCGATGTATCGCCTGATAGACCTTACTGGCAAACTGGATACCCAATCTGGCGGTACCAAGGCCTTAGACCACCGCATCTACTACACGTTATCCAGAGAGTACGTTTTTTACTTCCGGGGAGACCCTCAGGGGGTTGAACAACTTCTGAATTTTGCCATTCAGGAAGACATCGGGATTGGCAAGAAAACGACGCTTGGCTACGGGCGAATTGCTGACTTTAGCATTGGCCAGTCAAACCTTACAGTAACTCTCGGACATCCCCTGAACCTAGCGGGTATGTCTCACATCGCTTTGCTCAAAAATATCCCGTATCTGGAACTGCAACGACGGTGTATCAGACCTATCCAGATACAAACACAAGGAGGTCAGTGGATAGATATTCTCTCACCAAGTGAATGGTCCCAAAACGATCGTTTGTTTGGCGCCCGGGAATTCGCGCTCGCATCGCCCATAGAGACATTTGACTGCTACTATCCGCCTTATTGGCGGAGAGAAGGGCGGACCCAAGTACTGCGGTACGGCACTTTGTTGGTGCCACGGTGAATATCACAGCAAACAGGAGGAGCAAAATGGATCTGGAATCCCTGAAACCGTACACTTGCTACTTCGTCCCCGCCATCCCCCGCACCCCCACCAACCGCTACGCCAGCATCATCCTGCTGCGCGAGACCAAGTCCTACGCCATCTTCACCACCGAGGGGGGCGAGCAGCAGGACGTGGAGCAGGTCCCGGCAGGCCTGACCCACCCTGAACCGACCACCCGCCTGGTCATGTTCAAGCGCAAGCAGGTGGCCCCGGAACGGCGCACCGGCAAGGCTCTACTGCGGCAGTACGGTGTTTTCCCCTATGCCATCAAGGACGGCAGTGTCCTCTACGGCGACGAGGCCCTTCGGGAGAAAAACCACTACGACGACTGCTACCTGACCGAGGGCCTCTGCACCCACTGCCCCGACTGCTTGATCTACGGCTACGCCGCCGTGGAGGGCGAGGGGGCGCGGCGGGCCCGCCTGATGACCGACACCTGCTTCACCATCCGCCCCTACGAGATCATCCAGAAGCAGGTCAAGTTCAACGTCATTGACGAGGCCGCCCACACCTCCGGCACCATCACCGAATACGACTACACCACGCCGGGCGTCTTTCTCCCGGCCGTCGAAACCACCGTGGATCTGACCGCCGACGAGTTCGTCTACGTCCTGGGCAACGTCCTGCGCACCACCCGCTACGGCAAGGAGGGCAGCCGCCAGGGCTTCCTCCGCAACCACATCCTGGCCATCGCCTTCTCCGATGTGGAACTCTTCGCCAACCTGGAGTTCACCCAGGCGCTCTACGACGCCCTGGTGGACTCCGGCCAAGACCTGGCCGCGGACGGCCTGACGCTGGCCGACCTCCAGGAACATGCCCCGCCCGTCATCGAGCGGCTGACTTCTGGGCTGGCCGGCCGGCTCACGCTGGTCACCGGCGAGGGACTGGAGGCCATCCTCCAGGACGTGCGGGCGCTCAACCAGGACGAAGCGCGGCTGGCCCAATTCCTGCGCGACCTGAACACCCGGTCGGCTTCGTTTGCGGTGTAAGCGGGGTCGCGTTACAATCAGGATGTTCCTCAGCGAGACCGGGGTTGCTTTAGGGATAATTTCCGCCCGGCTAAAGCGCGGCCCGCCGGCCTGTCGGAGCGACGGGACCGGGCACATGTCGGGCAATGGAGGAGGCGATGAACGAATTGAAGATTACTGTGAGGACGCTGACGCCTGTCTGGACCGGCGGCGTGGATGGGAGCTGCGACCGCCTGCACGAGACGGGGCTGCTCGGCTCGCTGCGCTGGTGGTACGAGGCCATCGTGCGCGGGCTGGGTGGGTATGCGTGCGATCCGACGGAGCATAGTTGCATTTTTGACGAAGAAAAGTATCGCAAGTCCAAGGCCGACGATGAACGCCAGCGACTGCGGGATGCAGGGGTATGCGATGCCTGTCAGTTGTTCGGTTGCACGGGCTGGGCGCGGCGATTTCGGCTCCAGGTAATTGCTCAGGACAGGCCAGCCTGGGAAGGTAACCGCAGCTTGAACGTGAAACCTTATGGGCGCACTCGCGGATGGTATTTCTATCCAGGACGTGTTGGGGTGGTGACCCTTGTGCTGACCGGAGAGGAACAAGCGCTCTCTGAATTGCTGGCTTTGTTTCGCTTCCTGGAGGCGTGGGGCAGCCTGGGGCCGCGGCCGCAACTGGGATATGGGATATTTCATATCACTGAGGTAAAGAACGTGCCCTCGTCTTTCTTGTGGTCTCTTCTGGGAGATGCAGCCATCGGCAATTTGCCTGATTTGCGCACCTTCACTTTTTTTAAATTTCGTTTCATTCCCGAGGAAAAGGATTGGTGGACGCAGGTCTCTGGATTACGTCCATTACGTGGGCGGCCAGAATGGACAATCGTGCAGAGCATGGCAAGCGAGGGTGTGATTCCAGTGATGCCGGCGCTCAAAAATTATCTTCGTTTTGATCAGCGGTGGTCTTCAGTAACATTACCCCACTGGCTCTTTGGCACATTGCGCCAGGATGAACGCCTGCGCAGCAAATTGGCCTTCAGTTGGGCCTACCGGCTGCCTGAGAAAGAGCAATGGGAAGTGCGGGGTTGGGTCTATTTGCCCGATGATCCACGCGGTCGGGCTTTCCGCCCTGAAGTGGTTCGTGTTTTGAATACGGCACTACAACATCCCGGACAATGGCAGCGCGCTATGGGGCTGTCGGCCCCTTTGCGCAGTGCTACAATAACGTATGCGCCTTCATCGAATCCCTGGCAGCGGGTCAGCCAGTCCGCCATCACTCGTTTTTTGAACTCATTCGCATCGGAGGCTACTCATGATTGAAAGCATTCGTTTTCGGGACTTTCGAGGCATCCACGAGGGAGGCATAGAGCGTTTTCGGCAAATCAACCTTCTGGTTGGCCCAAACAACTCCGGTAAATCTACCGTGCTGGAGGCTCTCTACCTGACTGCCACCTTGAGCCGAGCGGCAACCTGTACAGTTCATTATCAATCCGACAATGTGGACACCTATGATGTGTTGGTATCGGTGACTGACTTGCTGGGAGAACACCCTGTAAAACGATTGTGGGCCAGGCACAATTACGTGGGACTGCCGTCCGGTCTGAATACGTGGCAGCAGGGTCTCATCAAGGTAGTGCTCCGCGATTCGGGAGTGCCTGTGAAAGCGCTTGAATTGTATACAGGGCAAGGCTTTGCCGAGGGGGAGGAAGAGAGCATCGCCTCAGTGGGGATCCCTGTTTCTCCTCGGATGGAAGAACAGGCCTCCTGGCCCTTGGTATCTGCTATTTGGGGAAGCGACCTTGAGCCGTTTGAGGAGGGGCGTGTCGTGTTCTGCTGGCAGCCGGAGTTAAGTTACTACTATCGAGGGAGCAGCGCCTGGGTTCTACGGGGCACACCAGCGGTGGCGGAACACACGCTGTTTTTCGACGCTGAGTCTATGCAAAGGCATATCCCGCTGGGATTTTATCAGCGCATGCTGGGAACAGTACCAGGCTGGACACAGCACATAGCCCGGACCTTTGGCCGTGTCTTCAAGATCGAGCGGCCTTTTGGTGCCCAGTTCCTGCCAACACCCGACAGGCAACAGGTTCAGGGATGGATTGCCCCAGAGGATCGGCCAGCACTCCCGATTGATGCTTGGGGGGATGGGGCTCGCAGCGCTTTCAAATTGCTTACCTATCTCACCGCTTTAAGCGCTATTGCTACCCCCGACGCACCGGCCCTCTTGCTCTGGGAGGAGCCGGAACTGTATCAACATCCTCAGACGCTGGCTCTCCTCTTACAGGGAGTGGCCAATCTGGTTCGTGGCAAACCTATCCAGGTCTTCATTTCTACCCATAGCCTGGAGGTCATTGCCCAGATAACAACCTTGCTGCAAAGTGAACATCTTAGCGCAGAGGATGTGTTGTTGCTGCGGCTTGACCTGAAAGATGGAAAACTGAACTCTTCCTGGTTTGATAGAGACGATTTGGTCGTTTGGCTCGAGTACGGTTGGGACCCACGTACGTTCCAGGAATTTGTATCGCCCCTTCGGTTCCATCTGCGCCAGGAGGAAATATGAGCATATATGTGTTCGTTGAAGGCGAGACAGAAGCACGAGTACTCAAAACGATAGATAAGAGGAGGCAATTAATGGAAATTGGTGAAGGCCGGGGCAAGGACCGGATCATCAGCGATCTGCGCGCACGATTGGGTCCCTCACTCGAAAGGGACGCTCCTATTCGTCTCCTGGTACTGCGTGATCTGGATGCACACACTGGCGAAACGGTTGAGAGCATCGTGCAAAGTGTCCGTGATGTAGTCAACAGGACGATGAGGGAACGAGTACCGGGGACGCCATCGGTGACGCTATCACCGCTCCCGGATTTTCCCTCCGTTTATACCCTGGCGCTCTCTCAACCCGACTTTCGTCTGGCGTTGCATATTGCTACCTACCGCTGGCGCGAGGAGTTTACGAAAGCCACGATAGATGATTATGTGCTGTCCCTGGCGCTCCAGCCTGAAGTCGCTGCGGCACTGATTGTCGAAAAAAGGTGGAATCTCTCCGCTGATGATCTGTGCAAAAAGGTCACAAGCGAAATCCCCAGAATTCTGGAGCAAAACGGCATCCTGCTGAGAGAAGCAAAGGATTACGTAAGGCTGTATGCGGCAATCATTCACGAACACACCTCTCCCGCTGTTTTTGCCGAGATAGTGACGGCTCATGTTCCAGAAGAGAATCTGAGAAGCGCATTTGCTCCATTACTGGCCGCGATTGACTTTTTAAGGAGTTGAACCATGCATCGAGAATTCATGGGTTACTTTAACCTTCTGCAAACATCGGGCAACACACAGCGCGCCGCCATTGATTTTCTGCTGGGAAAAGGCAACGCGCCAGATGACCTGAGACATTTCGCCGAAATCACGGATCCGCTGGCACGAATGGACCTGCTGGCACAGGCACTGTTGACATCATACAAAGACTACGCCCGTGCCGGATTACGACGAGAAGGGGGCGGCTTGCCCGAACTTTATCGTAGTCGGATGTTCCAGGAAGCAATGGACTGCCGGTATCAGCAAATGAACACTCTGGGCTTAATGCCGGCTCTCCCTGACATGGATATGTTGCCTTTTGGCAGTTTCGCTCTCACTTTTACGTTTACCCTGCGTACCCCCTACATCAGCAAGGATGACGTTAGCCTGCACATCCTGGACAATCCGGTACGCAAGGATCGCGTCTTTGGGCTGCCGATGGTAGCCTCCACCACCTGGAAGGGCCTGTTGCGCGCAACAATGATGCAGCCACTGGCCTCCGATCTCCTGAGCAAGAAGATAGATGAAAATGTTTTCGTAAAAAAGCGCTTGCAACTCTATCGTCTGTTCGGCAACGAGGCAGATGGCGCGGCGGAGTTCCTTGCTCGCGCCTGGGCGCAGTTTCGAGCCGGCCCGCGCCCTGAAAATCGCGATGAAACTGCAGCCTGGAAAGAAAAGTTTCACAAAGCTCTGGAGAAGGTGAGCGAAGAGTTCGACAGGGTACTGAGGGAAAAAAAGTATCGCATCGGTGAAATGGAGGGCTTCCAGGGCGCTCTTTACTTCTACCCCACTTTCTTTACTCGTCTCAGCCTGGAGGTCATCAATCCCCACGACCGACAATCTAATGCCGGTAAACAGCCGATCTACTTTGAATGTGTCCCGGATGGTGCCCATGGCACCTTCTCCCTCCTCTACGTCCCCTTCGACCTGATCGGTGCGGACGAGGCCGAAATCCGCAGGCAGGCGCTGGAAGACCTGCAACTTGTCGCCGAGGGCCTGCAGGCGATGTTCCTCACCTACGGCTTCTCCGCCAAGCGCACCAGCGGCTATGGGGTGGCGGAGGATAAGATTATCAAGGGAGAGATCAGAACAAGAGCGGGCAGGCATAATCTGACAGGAAAGAAGTTAAGCGATTTGAAGCAGGAGGTGGAGAATGTCCCCTTCGAGTGAAACCCTGTCAGTTGCCCTGGCTCCCGTACTCGAGACGTTGCGCAACGGCCTGGGCGATGACCTGGTCGCGGTGGTGCTTTTCGGCTCCCGGGCGCGGGGGGAGGCCGGCCCTGAAAGCGATTGGGACCTGCTGGTGATTGCCGAAAACCTCCCCGATTCGCCCTGGCATCGCCAGAAACGAATCCTTGCCTTGCTCCCTCGGGAGTGGCAGCATCAAGTCAATCTGCTGGCATATACGCCCGCCGAATGGTTCGCACGAGTCACACCGCTCGCTTTGGACATCGCCTTGGATGGAATTGTGCTTTACGATGGTACCCGCGCCCTGTTCTCTGCTCGCCTGTCTGCCTTGCGCAGGCAGTTATCCGATTTGGGGTTGGAACGCCAGGCGATTGGGAAGGGCGAATGGGTCTGGCTCTGGCGGGATGAGCCGCAACATCACTGGAAGTTGGAGTGGACGACATGAAAGAAAGCGTTACGTTTCGCCTTGAACTGGCGCGCGGCTTTTTAGGCGAGGCCCAACAAGACTTCAGGCTGCGCCGCTGGCGTGCTACTGTATCCCATGCCCAATTAGCGGTTGAGAACGCCTTGAAAGCCCTGATTGGAGCGTTCCTGCCGGTTCCCAAAACGCACGACCCGGCGCGTGTTTTGCTGGAACTCATTGCCCGTCAACAGATTCCCCCTCGCTGGCAGAAGGACATGCAAAAGTTAGCCGAAATGGGCCGGCCACTGGGTCCGCAGCTCCACGTGCAGACGGATTATGGAGACGAATTTGGCGGTCGTTTACCCTGGATACTGTTTGGTGAAGAGGAGGCCAGAGAAGCCCTGACCACAGCGGAGAACATCCTCGCTGGAGTGGAAAAACTCGTTCGGGAGGTGACCTATGACGATTAACTTGAACGTGCTGGCCAGGCACCGCGATGCCTTGCTCCTGGCGGAGGTGGCGGCGTGGCTGCACAATATCAAGCAGGGTGGCCGTTTAAGGGCTTCGTTACATGCCCAAACACCAGAGCCAAAATCGACCAGGCTGAGCCAACTGGCGCAGGAGGTAATATATGAGCAGCACCGAAAAATCCGCTCAGCGTCACGCCCTTTTAGCGGCTGAACTGGCGCGCTATGTGAAAATCTTGCTGGAATCATATCACCCAGA
>Ga0124948_1071740_pt1 | contig 17645 bp, 31 predicted proteins | sample YNPNP_2100MetaT_FD_92948 | JGI IMG/M metagenome (GOLD analysis project Ga0124948, IMG submission 92948) | Anoxygenic and chlorotrophic microbial mat microbial communities from Yellowstone National Park, USA - YNP NP_2100 MetaT (Metagenome... ...
CTCCATTTTTTATAGAATAAGTGTATAAATTATTCTTGTGATGTAGATTCGTTATTTTCGTTAGCTGAATTATCTTCTACCTTAGGAGTAGTTTTTTTCTTGGCACTACCAGCACGACGAGTGCGAGGCTTTTTAGTTTTTGCAGCTTCAGATTTAGCAGATAACATATTTTCATTGTAATCGACTAACTCTATTCTACAAAGTTTAGCATTATCGCCAGGTCTTGATTCAAGTTTTAAAATTCGTGTATATCCACCTGGTCTTTCGGCAACCTTTTTTGATATTTCTTTAAACAATTCACTAATAGCTTTTTTATCTTTCAATCTGCTAAAAACATGACGTCTATTCGCAGTTGTATCTTCTTTAGCTTTAGTGATTAAAGGCTCAACATAGGTTCTTAAAGCCTTTGCTTTTGCAACCGTGGTTGTAATTCCTTTATGAAGAATAAGAGAAACAGCCATATTGGCTAACATAGCCTTACGGTGCGAACTGGTTCTTCCTAAATGATTAATTTTCTTTCCGTGTCTCATTGCTTTAATCTTTGTCTAATTTATACTTAGAAATATCCATACCAAACATGAGTCCCATATTGGTTAATAGGTCCTCAAGTTCAGTTAATGATTTTTTACCAAAATTTCTAAACTTTAATAAGTCGTTTTTATTATAGGTAACTAATTCACCTAATGTTTCGATATCGGCAGATTTTAAGCAGTTAAGTGCTCTTACCGATAAATCCATGTCGGTTAATTTAGTTTTTAATAACTGACGCATACGAAGTGTTTCTTCGTCGAACTCGTCATTCTCAAGTTGTTCATCATGTTCAAATCCGATTTTTTCGTCGGAGAACAACATAAAGTGGTAGATTAATATTTTTGCAGCTTCTTTTAAAGCATCTAATGGAAGAATAGACCCATCGGTTTCTAATTCTATAATAAGCTTTTCGAAGTCTGTTTTTTGTTCTACGCGAACATTTTCAACGTAGTATTTTACATTTTTGATAGGAGTGAAGATAGAATCCATTGGAATTATGCCAATTTCCATATCATCGGTTTTGTTTTCTTCGGCAGTAACATAACCTCTTCCTTTATTAATCCACAATGTCAAATGTAATTTAACATTGGGCTCCATGTGACATATTTCCAATTCAGGATTTAAAACTGTAAAACTGGTTAAAAAACGAGTTATATCACCAGCTTTAAAAGTATCTTGTCCACTTATAGTAATATTGATGACTTCATTATCAATACCATCTAATTGTCTTTTAAAACGAACTTGTTTAAGGTTGAGAATTATTTCGGTTACATCTTCAACTACTCCCTTAATCGTAGAAAACTCATGGTCAACGCCATCAATTTTCACGCGAGTAATTGCATAACCTTCAAGTGATGAAAGTAATACTCTTCTGAGTGCATTACCGACAGTTAATCCATATCCGGGCTCTAAAGGACGGAATTCAAATTTTCCGAACTTGTCGGTTGACTCGAGCATTAATACTTTATCAGGTTTTTGAAAAGCAAGTATTGCCATATAATTTTTTCTATTTTATTTTGAATACAATTCGACAATAAGTTGTTCTTTTATATTTTCTGGAATAGCATCACGTTCGGGCAACATTACATATTTTCCGCTCATAGATGCAGCATCCCATTCTAACCATGGATATTTTGAATGATTACCATGAGCAAGTGAACTCGTAATAATTTCTAACGATTTTGAACGTTCACGAACACTAACCACATCACCTGGTTTTAAAATCATAGATGGGATATTAGATATTCGATTGTTCACTAAGATATGACGATGGCTAACAAGTTGTCGAGCTGCATCGCGTGTTGGAGCAATACCTAAACGATAAACAATATTATCTAAACGCGATTCGAGTATTTGTAATAAAACTTCGCCTGTAACGCCTTTTTTGCGTACAGCCATGCCAAAATATCTTCTGAACTGACGTTCGAGCACACCGTAAGTATATTTAGCTTTTTGTTTTTCTCTTAATTGAACACCGTATTCAGTTGTTTTTCTACGACGGTTTAAGCCGTGCATTCCAGGTTGATGTTTTTTGCGTTCGAATACTTTATCGGGTCCGTATATAGGTTCGCCGAACTTTCTAGCTATGCGGGTTTTAGGTCCTTTATATCTTGCCATTTACCTAATTATTTTAAAAATTAAACTATACTCTTCTACTTTTAGGAGGACGACAACCATTATGAGGTAATGGAGTAACGTCGATAATTTCAGTAACTTCAATACCAACAGATGCAATAGAACGGATTGCTGATTCACGTCCTGCGCCGGGTCCTTTTACGAATACTTTTACTTTACGTAAACCTAAGTCGTAAGCAATTTTAGCACTTTCTTCAGCTGCAACTTGAGCAGCATAAGGAGTATTCTTCTTGGAGCCTCTGAATCCGTTTTTGCCGGCTGATGACCACGAAATAACTTCGCCATCATTGTTGGTTAAACTAACAATTACGTTGTTGAAAGAAGTATGGATGTGAGCTTGTCCAACTGCTTCAACTTTAACATTTTTTTTCTTAGTTACTTTTGCTGTTTTTTTTTGCCATAAGTCAATTCAATTATTTAGTGGCTTTCTTTTTATTTGCTACGGTTTTCTTTCTACCTCTACGTGTACGGGCATTGGTTCTTGTTCGTTGACCACGAACAGGTAAACCAGCTCTATGGCGTACACCACGGTAACAACCAATATCCATCAAACGTTTAATACTCAGTTGAACTTCGGAACGCAATTCACCTTCTATTTTAAGGTTTTGAGCAATGTAATTTCTTATTTTGGTCATTTGCTCGTCGTTCCATTTTTCAACTTTAAGATTAGGATCAACACCTGTTTCTTTTAAGATTTTTTTTGCTGTACTGCGGCCAATGCCAAAAATGTACGTAAGCGATACTTCGCCTCTTTTCTTATCCGGTATGTCTACACCTGCGATACGTGCCATATTATTTTTTCTTTTTAAAAAGGTTACAAAATTAATAAATTATCCTTGACGTTGTTTAAACTTAGGATTTTTTTTGCTAATTACATATAGACGACCTTTGCGTCTAACAATTTGGCAGTCTTCACTCCGCTTTTTAATAGAGGTTCTTACTTTCATTTTTCGTTAATTTTATTTATATCTAAAACTTATTCTTCCTTTAGTTAAATCGTATGGCGACATTTCAACGCGTACTTTATCGCCTGGTAATATCCGAATATAATTCAATCGCATTTTACCAGAGATATGAGCTGTTATGATGTGACCATTTTCTAGCTGCACACGAAACATTGCGTTTGATAGTGCTTCTATTATGGTTCCGTCTAATTCTATGGACGGTTGTTTTGCCATACCTTCAATTTAATTATTTTCTATATACTTATATGTTGTTAATATTTCTGTTTTATCTTTTAAAATAGCAACAGTATGTTCGAAATGTGCACTGGGTAATAAGTCTTTAGTTACAATTGTCCAACCATCGCTTTCTTGATATACTTCTTTTTTACCCATGTTAATCATAGGCTCTATTGCAATGGTCATCCCTTCTTTCAATGCAATTCCTTTTCCTGCTTTGCCATAATTTGGAACCTGAGGTTCTTCGTGTAAAGATTTTCCAATACCATGACCTACTAACTCGCGTACTACAGAGAAACCATTGTTTTGGGCGTGCGATTGAATTGCAAAGCTAATATCGCCAATTTTATTCCCAACTTTTGCTTGGTTTATACCTAAATACAAACATTCTTTTGTAACGCTAACGAGCTTTTGTATGTTGTGATGTACATTACCAACAACAAAAGTATAAGCCATGTCAGAGTGATAACCTTTATACTTAACACCTCCATCAACGGAAACAATATCACCTTCTTTTAAAGTATAGTTCGATGGAATACCGTGTACTACTTGATGGTTAACAGATATACATAACGTAGCAGGGTATCCACTATAACCTTTAAAATTGGGTTTTGCACCTTTTGAAAGAATAAATTCTTCGGCAGCTAAATCAATCTCTTTAGTTTTAACACCTGGTTTTATGAATTGTTTGATAAAACCAAATGTTTGTGATAGAATTTCAGCACTTTCTTTCATCAATGCAATTTCTTCCGCTGTTTTAATAAAAATCATCAAAGAACCTAGTTATTATTAAACTACATTGCAGCTACTCCAGCTGAACGTCCTTTTATACGACCAGTTTTAGTAAACCCATCGTAATGACGCATAATTAAATGACTTTCTATTTGTTGCAACGTATCTAATACTACGCCAACCAATATCAATAATGATGTTCCTCCAAAAAATTGAGCAAATTGATTATTGATACCTAATAACACTGCAAATGCAGGCATAATAGCAACAATACCTAAAAATACAGAACCAGGTAGTGTAATACGCGACATAATGGTATCAATAAATTCAGCTGTTTTTTTGCCAGGTTTTACGCCAGGTATAAAACCTCCGTTCTTTTTCATATCATCAGCCATTTGAACTGGATTCATAATAATGGCTGTATAAAAATAAGTAAAAACAATTATTAAGATAAAAAATAGAACATTATACCAAAAACTTGTATAACGTGTAAACGATGCTGCAAAACCAGATGAAGAGTTTGTGAAACCTATAATGATAGTTGGAATAAACATTAATGCTTGGGCAAAAATGATAGGCATTACACCAGCAGCATTTATTTTTAAAGGAATATATTGACGAACGCCTCCATATTGTTTATTTCCAACAATGCGTTTTGCGTATTGAACAGGTATGCGTCGAGTTCCTTGCACCAACAAAATACTTCCGGCAATAACTAACAACATAAATAATATTTCAATCAATAACACAATTAATCCGCCATTTCCTTGTAAACGTGATGCAAATTCAGCTCCAAAAGCCATAGGTAAACGAGCTATAATACCTATCATAATAATTAACGAAATACCATTACCAATACCTTTGTCGGTAATTTTTTCGCCCAACCACATAACAAAGATAGTTCCTGCGGTTAATATAATCATACTCGAAATAGTAAATGCTCTACCTCCAATAACAAAAGCCGATTCGGGTAATTGATAATGTAAGTTGGTTAAATAACTTGGAGCTTGTAATAAAAGAATAAGAACGGTTAAATAGCGTGTAATTTGATTGATTTTTTTTCGTCCACTTTCGCCTTCTTTTTGTAAACGCTGAAAATAGGGTATCGCTATTCCTAAAAGTTGTACAACGATAGAAGCAGAGATATAAGGCATAATACCAAGAGCAAAGATTGATGCATTAGAAAAAGCTCCACCCGAAAACATATCCAATAAACCTAGAACGCCTTCAGATGTTTGACGTTTTAAATTTTCTAATTGTGATGGATCAATTCCTGGTAAAACAACAAATGACCCTAATCGATAAATCAATAAAATTCCAAGAGTATAGAATATTCGAGTTCGTAACTCTTCAATTTTATATATATTTTTTAATATTTCGATAAATCGTTTCATGTATTATAATTTAGTAACTTTACCATCAACAGCTAAAATCGCATTTTCAGCAGTTTTACTAAAAGCATGAGCTTTTACTTCTACCTTTTTAGTTAATGTTCCAACTCCTAAAATTTTAACTAAACAATTTTTAGGTATTAGTCCGTATTCATACATTAATTCAGGATCGATAACGTTAGCATTGGTATCATTAACTAATTGTTCAATAACAGCAATATTAACAGCTTTATATTCTTTACGGTTAATGTTTTTAAATCCGAATTTAGGAGAGGTACGTTGTAATGGCATTTGTCCACCTTCGAAACCTCTTTTTCGGCTATAACCTGAGCGTGATTTAGCACCTTTATGTCCACGTGTAGAAGTTCCACCTTTACCAGATCCTTCGCCACGTCCTAAACGTTTTTTTTCACGATGTATTGAACCTTCGGCCGGTTTTAAATTACTTAAATCCATATCTTTAAATTTTATAAATATTCAACTTTAACTAAATGCTTAACTTTTTTAATCATTCCTTCGATTTGTGGTGTAACTTCATGCTCAACAGTTTGATGCATTCTTTTTAAACCAAGTGCATCGAGTGTTGCACGCTGTCTAGGATCTTGCCCTATTCTACTTTTGGTTTGTGTTATTTTTACCTTTTTCATAATTTGCTTGCTTAACCGTTAAAAACTTTTTCAATTGGAATATTTCTTTGTTGTGCAACAGAATAAGCATCTCTCATTTCGGTCAAAGCTTTGATAGTAGCTTTAACTAAATTATGAGGATTGGAGCTGCCCTTCGATTTTGCAAGTACGTCTTTTATACCAACACTTTCTAAAACAGCACGCATAGCGCCACCTGCTTTTACTCCAGTACCACTCGAAGCTGGTTTTAGAAATACGTGAGCACCACCAAATTTAGCTTCTTGTTCGTGTGGTATAGTTCCTTTTAATATGGGGACTTTAATTAAGTTCTTTTTTGCTTCTTCAACAGCTTTAGCAATAGCAGTAGTAACTTCGTTGGCTTTACCCAAACCATAACCTACGATACCATTTTCGTTGCCAACTACAACAATAGCTGCAAAACTAAAATGACGACCACCTTTGGTTACTTTGGTAACTCTATTAACAGCTACTAAGCGGTCTTTTAATTCTAAATCGGTTGTTTTTATTTTTCTAATTCCTGTTAACATAAGCATTAAAATTTAAGTCCTCCTTCGCGAGCAGCATCAGCCAAAGATTTTACTCTTCCATGGTACAAATAACCATTTCTATCGAACACAACGCTAGTAATACCAGCTTCGATAGCTTTTTTAGCGATAAGTTTACCAACTTCAGCAGCTTTTTGAGTTTTATTTCCTTGAATTTGCATAATTTCTTTAACTCTGGATGATGCAGAAACCAAAGTTTTTCCGTTTAAATCGTCAATGATTTGAACAGAAATATGGCTATTGCTGCGAAAAACTGACATTCTTGGTTTTTCGGTAGTTCCGTAAATTTTTTTACGGATTCTCATCTTAATTTTTTTTCTGCGTTCTAATTTTGTGTTTGCCATAGTTTAATATTATTTAGCAGCAGATTTTCCTGCCTTACGACGTAATACTTCTCCAACGAATTTAATACCTTTTCCTTTATAGGGCTCGGGTTCACGGTATGAACGTATTTTAGCTGCGATTTGACCCACGAGTTGTTTATCAGCACTTTTTAGTGTAATAATGGGATTTCCTCTACGTTCGGTTACAGCAGTTACCGTTACTTCTTTAGGCATCTCGAAAATAATATCGTGCGAATAACCTAACGATAAGGTTAAAAGCTGACCATTGGCTTCGGCTTTATAACCAACACCTACAACTTCTTGTTGTATGGTCCATCCCTGCGAAACACCGATAACCATATTGTTAATTAAAGAGCGGTATAAGCCATGTAAAGCACGATGTTGTTTTTCATCGCTTGGACGCTCAATAGTTAATACATTATTTTCGATAATAACCTTAAATGTAGGATCAATTTTTTGTGATAATTCTCCTAAAACTCCTTTTACTTTTACAACACCGTCTTGATAAGTAACTTGTACTTTATCGGGTATTGGTATGGGTAATTTACCTATTCTTGACATGGTCTTTATTTTATTTTAGTTTTTAATAAACGTAGCATATAATTTCGCCACCTATTCCTCTTTGACGGGCTTCTTTATCGGTAAGTAACCCCTGCGATGTAGATACAATAGCTATTCCTAATCCATTTAGTACGCGAGGTAATGTTTTTGAAGTTGAATATTTTCTTAAACCAGGGGTACTAACTCGTTTTAAATTTTTAATAGCTGATTCTTTGGTATCGGGATTATATTTTAAAGCAATTTTAATGATTCCCTGAACACCATCGTCTTCAAATTTATAATTTAAGATATAACCTTTTTCGAATAAAATTTTGGTTATTTCTTTTTTCATATTTGAAGCTGGTATTTCAACCACACGATGTCTTGCCTTTACGGCGTTTCTGATACGAGTCAGATAATCTGCAATTGGATCGGTCATTTTATTATTAATTTTTAGGGTTACCAACTAGCTTTTTTAACTCCAGGAATAAGACCATTAGAAGCCATTTCGCGGAATGTAATACGGCTTAAGCCAAATGTGCGCATATAGCCTTTTGGACGACCTGTTAGCAAACAACGATTATGTAAACGAGTTTTTGAGCTATTACGCGGTAATTTTTGTAATGCTACATAATTACCTTCTGCTTTGAGTTGTTTACGAATTTCTTCATATTTGTCATACAATGCTTTGCGTTTGCGTTCGCGCGCTTTCATTGATTCTTTTGCCATATTCTAATTCTTTTTAATATTTTTAAATGGTATTCCAAAATGTTTTAATAAGGCGAATGCTTCTTCGTCGGTCTTGGCAGTAGTTGTAAAGGTTATTTCCATACCTTTAATTTTAACTATTTTGTCGAGGTCAATTTCTGGGAAGATAATTTGCTCTGATACGCCCAATGTATAATTACCACGACCATCGAGTTTTGTATTTACACCTTTAAAATCACGAATACGAGGTAAAGAAATACAAATAAGGCGTTCAAGAAATTCATACATTCTATCTTTGCGAAGTGTAACTTTTACTCCGATAGGCATGCCTTTACGAAGTTTAAAGTTTGAAATATCTTTTTTAGACATTGTAACGACAGGTTTTTGTCCTGTTATTGCAGATATTTCATTTACAGCTATTTCGATAAGTTTTTTATCAGCAACAGCTTCGCCTAATCCTTGATTTACAACGATTTTTTCTAAACGAGGTACCTGCATGATTGATTTGTATTGAAATTCTTTCATTAAAGCAGGAATAATTTCCTCGGTATATTTTTTTCTGAGTGATGGTACGTATTCCATTACTTAATCTCCTCTCCAGATTTTTTAGCTATACGAACTAATTTATTATCATTATTTAAACGACGTCCAATGCGGGTGGGTTTACCTGTTGAAGGATCTTTTAACATAAGGTTAGAAACATGTACAGGTGCTTCTTTTTTTAGAATTCCACCTTGAGGATTTTTTGCATTGGGCTTAGTATGTTTCGATACTAAGTTGACACCTTCAACAATAGCGGTATTTTTTTCGTAATTAACAGAAAGAACTCTTCCTTCTTGACCTTTTGAATCGCCTGCTATTACAATAACAGTGTCGCCTTTTTTTATGTGCATTTTCTTTGCCATAGTGAATTATATATTAAAGCACTTCGGGTGCTAATGAAACAATTTTCATATATTGTTTTTCGCGTAATTCGCGAGCAACAGGTCCAAATATACGTGTTCCACGTAATTCATCTGCCTGATTTAATAATACAACCGCATTGTCATCAAATCTGATATACGATCCATCGCGGCGGCGTATTTCTTTTTTTGTTCTCACAACGACAGCTTTTGTAACTGTGCCCTTCTTAATTTCTGAAGAAGGTATAGCCGATTTAACAGTAACAACAACCTTATCGCCAACTGTGGCATATTTTTTACCAGAACCTCCAAGTACTCTTATACAAAGTACTTCTTTGGCTCCGCTGTTATCGGCAACAACTAATCTTGATTCTTGTTGTATCATAATTATTTAGCTCTTTCTATTATTTCTACTAATCGCCAGCATTTATTTTTGCTTAATGGTCTGGTTTCCATAATTTTTACAACATCACCAATATGGCTATCGTTTTTTTCATCGTGTACCATATAGCGTGTAGTTTTATTAACAAACTTTCCGTATTTTGGGTGTTTTACCTTGCGATGTTCGGCAACAACGATCGATTTATTCATCTTATTGCTTACAACAACACCTATACGAACTTTTCTTGAGTTTCTATTTTCCATGTTCCAGAAATCTATTTATTTTGTTCATTTAATTGACGTTTACGTAACTCAGTCATCAAACGTGCAATAGTGCGACGGGTTTGACGTATTTTCATCGGATTATCAAGAGGATTAATATGATGATTGAGTTTCATTTTAGTTAGCATCATCTTTTCATCTTGAATTTTTTCGATGAGTTCTTTAGTGGTTAAGTCTATTATTTCAACTTTTTTCATAATTATAATGTTTCTGAATAGTTAGGATGAATAATTAACTTAGTATTTACGGGTAATTTTTGTGCTCCTAAGCGTAAAGCTTCTTTTGCAACTTCTAATGATACACCGTCAATTTCGAACAAAATACGACCAGGTGTAACGGGGGCAACAAAGCCTTCGGGTGCACCTTTACCTTTACCCATACGAACTTCAGCGGGTTTCTTTGTAATAGGCTTATCGGGAAATATTCGTATCCACAATTGTCCTTCACGTTTCATATAACGTGTAATAGCTTGACGTGCAGCTTCGATTTGACGACTAGTTATCCAAGCTTGTTCTAAGGTTTTAATTCCAAATTGTCCGAAAGCAAGTGTTGTTCCGCGTTGTGCAACACCTTTCATTCTTCCTTTTTGCTGCCTTCTGTATTTTGTCTTGCTAGGCTGTAACATGGTTATTTATTTTAAAATTATTTTTTACGTCTTTGAAATCCTTTAGGTTTGGGTTTATTTTGTTTCGATTCGCTAAGAGGAGCAATTTCGCGTTTGCCATAAACTTCGCCCTTACAAATCCATGTTTTAATACCCATTAAACCAGTTTTAGTTAATGCTTCACCTAAAGCATAATCGATGTCGGCTCTAAATGTATGCAATGGAATTCTGCCTTCTTTGTAGGTTTCTCTACGAGCCATTTCAGCACCATTGATACGTCCTGAAATAGTAACCTTAATTCCTTCAGCACCCATGCGAATAGCAGAGGCAATAGCCATTTTTATAGCCCTACGATATGCTATTTTCCCTTCAATTTGACGAGCAATGTTGTTAGCTACTAAATAAGCATCAACTTCGGGACGTTTAATTTCGAATATATTTAATTGAACTTCTTTACCTGTAATTTTTTTGATTTCTTCTTTAAGTTTATCGACTTCTTGTCCACCTTTACCGATAATTGTTCCGGGACGTGCAGTATGTATTGTAACGTTTAAAAGCTTAAGTGTTCGTTCGATAACAATTTTTGAAACACTTGCTTTAGCTAAACGTGTACGTAAATATTTACGAATTTTGTAATCTTCTACAATTTTATCGCCATACTTACGACCGCCATACCAATTGGAATCCCATCCGAGGATAATTCCTAAACGATTACTGATTGGATTAACTTTTTGTCCCATTAAGCTTCTTGATTTTGTGTTTGACTATAATTACTTCCTAAAATAAGCGTTACATGATTCGATCTTTTTCTTACTCGATAAGCTCTACCTTGAGGTGCAGGTCTTAAACGTTTAAGCATAGTTGCCGAATCAACATAAATTTCTTTTACATAAAGATTTGCATCTTCTATACGTACGCCTTCGTTTTTAACTTGCCAGTTTGCAATAGCCGATAATAAAAGCTTTTCGAGTGTTAAGGCTTGAGCTTTTTCGGTATATTTAAGTATATCGAGTGCACGTTTTACATCAACACCTCTGATTAAGTCGGCAATTAATCTCATTTTACGGGGTGATGTGGGATAGTTTTTTAATCGTGCAACGACCATATTCTTTTGTTGCTCTTTGCGGGCATAGGCCGATATTTTTTTTCTGGAACCCATAATTCTAATTTTTTCGATTATTTATTCTTTTTATTTCCAGCATGACCTCTAAAAATACGTGTAGGTGCAAATTCGCCAAGTTTATGTCCTACCATATTTTCGGTTACATATACGGGAATAAATTTATTACCGTTATGAACATTGATAGTTAAACCTACAAAGTCGGGAGAAATAACAGATGCACGCGACCATGTTTTAATAGGTTGACGTTTTCCGCTTTCTTGCATTTGTATCACTTTTTTTTCGAGCTTATAATAAATATAAGGACCTTTTTTTAATGATCTACTCATAGGTTAACTACTTTTTACGACGTTCAACAATGAATTTATTGGTAGGATTCTTTTTTCTGCGAGTTTTAAGACCTTTTGCATAAAGTCCTTTGCGGCTTCGTGGATGGCCACCCGATGCTTTACCTTCGCCTCCACCCATTGGATGGTCAACAGGGTTCATAGCAACGCCTCTATTTCTTGGACGACGACCTAACCAACGGCTTCTACCAGCTTTACCGCTCATTTCGAGGAAATGGTCGGGGTTTGAAACCATGCCGATAGTAGCTTTGCAGGTAACTAATACTTTACGTGTTTCACCCGAAGGCATCTTAAGTATTGCAAAACGTCCTTCTCTGGATAATAATGTAGCAAAAGAACCTGCGCTACGGGCAAATGCACCACCTTTTCCTGGTTGTATTTCTACATTATGCACGTTGGTACCTAAAGGTATATCAGATAAAAACAATGCATTACCAATTTCTGGAGCAACATTTTTACCAGACATTAAGGTTTGTCCAACTTGTATATTTTGTGGAGCAATAATATAGCGTTTTTCGCCATCTTTATAGGTTAATAAGGCAATACGAGCACTTCTGTTAGGATCGTATTCAATAGCACTAACAACAGCAGGAATATTATCTTTATCGCGACGAAAATCGATAACACGATAATGACGTTTATGACCGCCACCAATATAACGCATAGTCATTTTACCTGTATTGTTGCGACCACCAGATTTTCTATAGGAAGCTAATAACGATTTTTCTGGAAAAGATTTTGTTATCTCTTCAAAAGAGCTTATTGCTTTAAATCGTTGTCCTGGTGTTACCGGTTTTAATTTTCTTACTGCCATGGGTTTTAAATATTGCTATAAAAATCAATTTTATGTCCTTCTGCTAACGTTACTATGGCTTTTTTATAGGAGCTTTTACGCCCTTTTAAAATGCCAGTTTTAGTATAACGAGATATTCTTTTGCCTCGTTGTACTATTGTATTTACATCGGCTACTTTTACGTTGTATAACTTTTCAACTTCGCGTTTTATCTGAAGTTTAGTAGCTTCTTTATGAACCATAAAGCCATACTTATTTAAAATATTGCCCATTTGGTTCATTTTTTCTGTAACTAAAGGACGAACTATTATATCCATTTACCTTAATCTTTTAATAAATTTTGTTCTAAAACTGCAAGTGCACCCTCTTCGATAGCTAAAACTTTAGCATCTAAAATATCGTAAGTATTTAATTGAGAGGCTATTACAACTTTAGAACCTTTTAAATTTCGAGATGACAAATATACATTATTTTTTGATTCATTCAGCACCAGCAACATTTTTTTATTAAAAATTTCCAATTTTTTTTGCATCTCTACCATATGCTTGGTTTTTGGCTGCTCAAAATTTACAGAATCAAGAATAATAATAGCATTTTCTTTTGCTTTAGTTGCTAATGCAGATTTACGTGCTAAAAGCTTTACTTTTTTATTAACTTTTAAGCTATAATCGCGTGGTACAGGTCCAAAGGCACGACCTCCACCAACAATAGTAGGCGATTTTATGCTTCCTGCACGTGCACCGCCAGTACCTTTTTGGCGTTTAAGTTTTTTAGTACTACCAGAAACTTCGTTTCTTTGTTTTGCTTTGTGGGTACCTTGTCTTTTATTAGCCAAAATTGCTTTTACATCAAGGTACATAGCATGAGCATTAGGCTCAATGCCGAAGATGGCATCGTTTAATGTAACGGTTTTGCCAACTTCTTTTCCTTCGATATTATATACTTTCAGTTCCATTATTTTTCAACTATTATGTAAGACCCTTTAGGACCTGGTACAGATCCTTTTACTACTAATATATTTTGTTCAGGAATAAGTTTTACAATTTGCATGTTAATTATCTTAACGGTTTTATTACCTGTACGACCAGCCATGCGCATTCCTTTAAAAACTCTTGAAGGGAAAGAGCTTGCACCTAATGAACCAGGAGCTCTAAGGCGGTTATGCTGACCGTGAGTTTGTCCGCCAACTCCACTAAAACCGTGACGTTTTACAACACCCTGAAAACCTTTTCCTTTGGAAATACCTGTAACATCGACAAAATTATCTTCTTTAAAGATTTCAGCAGTAAGCACATCTCCTAATTTATATTCGCCTTCAAAAGCTTTTAATTCGCGAACAAAACGTTTAGGATTTGTGTTTGCTTTTTTGAAATGTCCTAAAAGTGGTTTAGGAATGTTTTTTTCTTTACAATCGTCGAATGCTAATTGCAGAGCGTTGTAACCATCTTTTTCGATAGTTTTGACCTGTGTAACAACACAGGGACCAACTTGTAAAACAGTGCATGGAATATTGATTCCCTCAGCACTGAAAACCGAAGTCATTCCGATTTTTTTACCTAGTAGTCCAGCCATTTTGATTTAATTTTTTATTATTAAAGAACTTTGATTTCTACTTCAACACCGCTGGGTAGTTCTAGCTTCATTAAAGCATCTACGGTTTTGGCGTTTGTGCTATAAATATCTAATATTCTCTTATGAGAAGTTAATTGAAATTGTTCACGCGATTTTTTATGAACAAAGGTTGAACGGTTTACCGTAAAAATTCTTTTGTGTGTTGGTAGTGGTATAGGTCCACGTACTACAGCGCCTGTTGTTTTTACAGTTTTTACAATCTTCTCAGAAGATTTGTCGACCAAATTATGGTCATACGATTTCAATTTTATGCGTATTTTCTGATTCATAATATATTATTGGTTTATCAATAATTGTTTTCCTGTTACTTTTTTTACAATTTCAGCAGTCATTTCGAATGGCATAGCTTCGTAATGACTAAATTCCATGGTTGAAGAGGCACGTCCAGATGTTAATGTTCTTAAGATAGTTACATATCCGAACATTTCGGCTAAGGGTACTTGTACTTTAATAATTCTAGCTCCTAACTTTGATTCGGTTTCTAATACCATTCCTCTACGTCTATTGATATCGCTCAATACTTCGCCAACATAATCTTCGGGAGTAACAACTTCTAATTTCATAATAGGTTCCATCAATGTAGCAGAAGCTTTTTGACCAATAGCCCTGAAAGCTAAGTTAGCAGCAATTTCAAATGCTGTTGCATCCGATTCTCCTTGTAAGTGATTAGCTTCGTGTAAAATAACCTTCATGTTTTCTATAGGATAGCTCGCTAATGGTCCATTCATCATAGCCATTTTGAGTGAACGTTCAACAGCACGTATATATTCTTGAGGAAACGTTTTATCGGTAATTTCTGAGATAAATTGCAAACCTGTAATTCCTTTGTCAGTAGGTCCAATGGTGATTGTTATTTCAGCAAATTTATTTTTGCCTCCAAGTTGTTTTTTAAATGTTTCGGTATGCTTTACAGTCGAGGTAAAAGCTTCTTTGTAAGCAACCATGGGATTTCCTTTGTTAACGGGTAAGTTAAATTCGCGTTTGAGTCTATCTAAAACTATATCGAGGTGAAGTTCGCCCATGCCATTAATGGTTGTTTGACCTGTTGTTTCATCGTACTTAACGCTAAATGTTGGGTCTTCTTCAGCAATTTTTGTTAATGATTGAGTAAGTTTATCTATATCACCTTGATTGATAGGTTCGACTGCAATGCTTATAACTGGATCTGGAAATTCGATACTTTCTAAATATATAGGATGTTTATCATCGCATATAGTATCGCCCGTTTTTACATCCTTTAATCCGACGCATGCACAAATATCGCCGGCTTCGATGGTGTCGATAGCATTTTGCTTATTGGCATGCATTCTGAATAACCGTGTTATACGTTCTTTCTTTTGTATGCGGGGATTGTAAACTTGCTCACCGCTATTGAGCTTTCCTGCGTATATTCTTAAATACACTAAACGTCCAACAAAAGGATCGGTAGCTATTTTAAAAACTAATGCAGTAAAAGGATCATCAATAGACGCGTTTCGTTTTTCTTCTTTGTTTATAATAGGATTGATTCCCGTAACAGCAGGTAAATCTTCGGGGCTTGGCAAATAAAGGGTTATAGCATCAAGCAAGGTTTGTATGCCTTTATTTTTAAAAGCAGAACCGCATAAAACAGGAACACCTTTTATTTGTAATGTAATTTGACGAAGTGCCCGGTATATTTCTTCAGTTGTTATGGTTTGTTTATTATTTAAATATTTATCGAGAATGCCGTCGTCGTATTCGGCAATTTTTTCGAGCATTTTATCTCTCCACTCCTCGGCCAATTCTGTAAGGTCTGAAGGTATTTCTTGAACTTGATAAGAAGCACCTAACGTTTCGTCGTCCCAAATAATAGCTTTCATTTGTATGAGGTCAACTACTCCTTTAAAATGGTCTTCTGCACCGATGGGAATTTGAACAGCTATAGGGTTGGCTTTTATTTTCGATTGCATTTGTAGAATAACACCATAAAAATCGGATCCAACACGGTCGAGTTTATTTACAAAAGCAATACGTGGGACATGATATTTGTTTGCTTGGCGCCAAACGGTTTCTGATTGTGGTTCGACGCCACCAACTGCACAAAAAACAGCAATAGCACCATCAAGTACCCTGAGTGAACGTTCTACTTCAACAGTAAAATCAACATGTCCAGGAGTATCAATGATGTTAATCTTATATTCTTGGTTATTATATTTCCAGTAAGTAGTAGTAGCGGCAGAGGTAATTGTTATACCACGTTCTTGTTCTTGGACCATCCAGTCCATAGTGGCTGTACCTTCGTGAACCTCACCCATACGGTGATTGATACCAGTATAATACAGAATACGCTCGGTAGTTGTTGTTTTACCGGCGTCGATATGAGCCATGATACCAATATTGCGGGTATGTGTAAGGTCTTTTGCCATTTTAAACTAATTCAAAGAACTCTTTTAAAAGCGGAAGTGTGAAAAAGCTTTATTAGCTTCTGCCATTCTATGAATTTCTTCTTTACGTTTAAAAGCACCACCTTCGTTATTATATGCAGCGATGATTTCGGCAGATAATTTTTCGGACATGCTACGTCCACTGCGTTTACGAGCAAATTGAATAATATTTTTGATGCTTATTGCAATTTTACGGTCTTCGCGAATTTCAGTTGGAACTTGGAAGGTAGCACCACCTATACGACGACTCTTAACTTCTACTTGTGGTGTAACGTTTTCTAAAGCTTTTTTCCAATAATCTAAAGGCTCTAATCCAACCTCTTTAGCTTTTTTATCGAGCATTTCTATAGCTTCGTAAAAAATTTTAAAAGCTGTAGATTTTTTACCTTCGTACATTAGATTATTAACAAAACGAGTAACTAATATGTCGTTATACTTGTAATCTGGAAGTAAAATTCTACGTTTTGCTCTCGATTTTCTCATATTATATATAATTAAATAGGTATGACATTATTTTTTAGCAGCTGTTTTCTTGGGACGTTTAGCACCATATAACGAACGACCTTGTTTACGTCCTTCAACGCCAGCTGTATCTAATGCTCCACGTATAATATGGTAACGTACACCGGGTAAATCTTTTACACGACCTCCACGAACAAGTACTATGGAGTGTTCTTGTAAATTATGTCCTTCACCTGGAATGTATGCAATGACTTCTTGCTGGTTGGTTAAACGAACCTTTGCAACTTTACGCATTGCTGAATTAGGTTTTTTAGGTGTTGTAGTATATACACGGGTACAAACACCTCTGCGTTGTGGACAAGAATCGAGCGCTCTGGATTTGCTCTTTACTTCTACCTTGTTGCGACCTTTTCGCACCAATTGTTGTATTGTTGGCATACTATAATGTTTAGATTTTTTTTTA
>Ga0124948_1096506_pt1 | contig 16117 bp, 12 predicted proteins | sample YNPNP_2100MetaT_FD_92948 | JGI IMG/M metagenome (GOLD analysis project Ga0124948, IMG submission 92948) | Anoxygenic and chlorotrophic microbial mat microbial communities from Yellowstone National Park, USA - YNP NP_2100 MetaT (Metagenome... ...
AGGCGATCTGTTTGTGGAGTGGGTGGCCCGTTTCGGCCTGTCACAGCAACCCTCCCCATCGCCCCTCCTCCTGCTGGCTGTCTACGAACCTCTGGCACTGTTATGCGGCCTGGGCGGCGCGTGGTGGAGCTTCTGGTATGGCAGGCGTCTGGGCCAGCTCCTGGGATTGTGGGCATTGGTGGGCACCCTGCTTCTGTCCATGATGCCGGCTCGCCTGCCCCTGGACGTGTTGTGGGTGGCCCTCCCACTGTCCATACTCCTGGGCGTCGCAGCGGAGAGTCTGGTGGAAGGTCTGAAAAGGCGCAACGAGTGGCGTATCCTCTTACTCTGCATCGTGGTAATGGTGACCCTGTGGGGGCACATCTATCTGGTACTTGCCCGCTACGGACTCTGGGGACAGGTAACGGACCTGGCCCTGGTGGCGATGAGCCTGGCACTGTTTGGCCTGTTAATCATACTGTTCGTCATAACCACCGATATCCAGACCACCCTGTACGCGGTCGCAGTGAGCACAATGCTGGCCCTTCTGGTATGCACCGTTTCGGCTGCCTGGGGGGTGGCTTACGTGCGTCCGTCCGACCCCGCTGAGCTTCTGACCTGTGAACCCACAGCCCCCGAGATACGTGACCTGCTCGAGACACTGAGGGAGCTGTCCTGGCGAGAAACGGGGATGCCGATGACCCTGCGCTTTGCCTTCGAGGCCCCTTCAGACTCGGTGCTGGCCTGGTATCTGCGCGGTTTCACTGCGGCTACCAGGATAGAACCCGGTGAGATGGCGAGAGAAATACCTGCCGTGCTGGTCACGGAGAGCATGACGGCGGGGGGCAGGGAGCAACCCGGGCTACCGCCAGGCATGACCGGCGAACGTAAAATCATTGGGCAGGACTTTGTGATCCATCGGAGCTGGTCTCCGCTGGAAATCAAATGTGTGGCCGGTACGCCCCCACAATGTCAGGCAGCGGTGAGATGGTGGCTCTTCAGAGAGGGCCTCACACAGCCTGCCGATGACCGCTGGGCAGTGCTGTGGCTGATCGAATAACATATTCGATTGACGGAGGAGACACGTGAAAGCTGTAGCTTCGTCTTGTGACACCTTCCTGGACAAACCATTGGGTGCCCTGATAAGGATTGATCGAGAAAAGGCGCTCTACCTGGTGCTCATCATCCTTGCCCTGGCCACAAGGCTGTGGCATCTGGGCGATCGGGTGCAGAGCCACGATGAGAGCATTCACACGCTCTATTCGTGGAACCTCTACACCGGGCGCGGTTTTGCCCATTCGCCGATGATGCACGGGCCGTTCCTGTTCCACGCTACAGCGTTATCCTATTTCCTGTTCTCCGACAATGACTTCACGGCCCGTCTGCCGGTGGCGCTGATAGGCACGGTGATCGTCGCTTTCCCATATCTGCTGCGCCGCTGGCTCGGACGCGCTGGTGCGCTTGCCACATCATTCTTGTTCCTTATCTCCCCTTCCATTGCTTACTACTCCCGTTACATCCGCCACGATGTTGAGTTGATCCTGTGGTGTCTGGTCGTCTTCTGGGCTATCTTCGCCTACCTGCACGATGGTCGCGCCCGCTGGCTTTACGTCATGTCCGCCGGCGTTTCCCTGGGCTTCGCCACAATGGAGGCCGCATATATCTACTTCGCCATCTTTGGCTTCTTCCTGGTCGGGCTGCTCGCCTGCCAGTTATGGAGCGAATACAGGACGTCTTCAGCCCGCCCGGAGTTTGGGTGGGATGCACTGCGCAAACTGCGCTCGTTCGACCTGGTCATTGTGCTGGGCACCCTGTGCCTCCCCATGCTCTCGGCCGGCCCGATCAAAGCCCTGGGACTGAACCCACTGGACTACTCCCCGCCGACGGTATATTACTCGGCTTTCATCACCGTCTTGATGCTTGCGCTCTCCGCTGTGATCGGCCTGGCGTGGGACTGGAGAAGATGGTCTGTTGCAGCAGCGATCTTCTATACCATCTTCGTTGTACTGTTCACCACCGTGTTTACCAACGGCACCGGCCTGGCTACCGGGCTGGTTGGCGCGCTGGGTTACTGGCTGGAACAACATGGCGTGGAGCGGGGAAGCCAGCCCAGGTATTACTATTTCGTCATGGTCTTCTTCTACGAGTATCTCCCCTTTCTGTTGACCCTGTTGACGCCGGTTTACCTGGCACTGCGTTCACCTTTTTCTGCGGAACGCGATAAAGGGCCTGCTGCGCGCGGAGACCGGACTTTCTCCTTAAACTCGTTATTTATCGCTTTCCTGCTCTGGTGGAGCGCGCTGTCGTGGTTTGCCTACTCATATGCCGGGGAACGTATGCCCTGGCTGACCGTCCACATAGCCTTGCCGATGATACTTACTTCCGGCTGGCTTTTAGGGCAGCTCATCGAGAGCACCGACTGGCGGCAGGTGATCGAACGACGCGGGTGGATGTTATCCGCCTGCGCCGTCCCCTGGGTGATGGCAGTGGTGATGTTCATCAACGCACTGGGCGCAGGGCCGTTTGGTGGAAGCGACCTTGCGCATTTGAACATCACCGGCTGGTTTTTGAACGGGCTGATTGGCGTGCTGGGGTTTGGCACCGTGCTCTTATACCTGGCATACCGCAGCGGTATCCACGTTACCGTACGCGTGCTGTTGTTCACCGCGCTCCTCGTGCCGGTCTTCATCACCATACGCACCACATGGCGCTTTTGCTATGTCAACTACGACTACCCCATCGAGTTCCTGGTTTATGCCCACGGTGCTCCTGCCGTCAATGAAGTGATGCGCCAGATTGACGAGTTGTCCCGTCGCGTGATGGGTGCTCCGAAACGCATCAGAGTTGCCTACGGCGCCGATGGTTCCACGCTCTTTTACTGGCAGTTGCGCGACTATCCCAACGCCATCTATTACGGCGAACACCCTGCGCGGGACCAGATGGAATCCGACGTTGTTATCGCCGGGCGCGAGCAATGGGATGACGTCTCCCCCTATCTGGAGAGAGACTACGTGTACAACACCTACACCTACTTATGGTGGCCTATGGAGGACTACCGCAACCTGACGTTTGAGCGCATCTGGTATGCTCTCACTGACGCCAGAACTCGCGCAGCGATCTGGGACATCTGGTACAATCGTGACTACCGGCGTTATGACGAGCTGACCGGTCAGTCACACACGCTGGACAAATGGCCCCTCCGCAGCGACTTCAGAATCTACATCCGTCGGGACCTGCTGGCCAGGATGTGGGAACGGGGGACGGTGAAGCCGGAGGAGATTTCCCTGCCCGTTGACCCCTACGCCGAAGGCTGGCGTGATCTGGCGGCCCGCTTCGTGTTCGGTGAGCCGGGAAGCGGACCTGGTCAACTGATGCGGCCTACCGGTATCAAGGTGGGGCCGGATGGCTTCGTCTACATTGCCGACACCGGCAACCATCGCATTCAAAAGTTTACTCAGGCCGGCCAGTTCGTTGCTGTGATCGGCGGCTACTCGGCGGCTGAGGAGGAGACAGGCGTCCCCGGCGGCTTCAGGGAGCCTTGGGACGTCGCGGTCGCGCCCGACGGGACGATCTACGTCGCCGACACGTGGAATCATCGCATCCAGCAACTTGACGGTGAGGGCAACCTCATCGCTGCCTGGGGAGAGTATGGTCCCCCTGAGATGCCTGGCATCACGTTCTACGGTCCGCGTGGTCTGGCACTCGCTCCTGACGGCAGGCTGTACGTCACCGATACCGGCAACAAAAGGGTCATGGTGTTTGAGCCTGGGGGACAGCTTGCGTTCAAATGGGGGAAGGGGGGCGTGTTGCCCGGCTATCTGGACGAGCCGGTAGGGATCGCAATCGGGCCGGATGAGGCCGTCTACATCGCAGATACGTGGAACCGCCGTGTTCAGGTCTTTGACCTGGACGGTAACCTGCTGCGCTACTGGCCGATCGAAGGATGGGACACCGGCATTGCCGATGAGAAACCCTTCCTGGCAGTGGACGGCAAGGGATATGTATACGTCACCGACCCCGGCCACTATCGGGTGCTGGTGTTCGACAGCACAGGTAAATATCTCCTCTCATTCGGACAGTACGGCTTCGATGAGCGCTCCTTCGGATTGCCTGTGGGAATTGCGGTGGCACAGGACGGCTCGCTCTATGTGACCGACAGCCAGGGTGGTCGGGTTTTGGTGTACGATCCCATCGAAAAGCCGTAGTTCCAATAGCTCTGTCGGGGATGGTTCATAATTGGTTGACATTTTGAGTTGCGCGCCGATGCTGCCCGGTTGAAATCGGCCTCTTTGGGCGCTTCGCGCCACGTGTCGGCCTGCGCCGACGTGCCGGTCGGCGCATGGTAAGGGCGCAGCGCACTGCGCCCTTACATTCGGCATCAGGCAGCCTATTTTTTGAGGCAGCCCCAAGTGTGAACCGATTTCACGGAGAAAATGAACCATCCCCAATAGTCGCACCGAAATGGCAGGTCTTGCCTCCTGTCGGCGTGCAGTAACAAATGAGATGCCGACGCGCGTCGGTGACGCGCACGGCCTGGCTCCGCTACCCGGACCAGGCCCTTCAAGAATTCGTCTGTATCCCGACCACCTCCCCATCCTGCAACTCCATCACCCGCCCCGCAACCCCCGCCACACGCGGATTGTGCGTCGCCACCACCAGCGTGACCCCGCGCTCAACATTCAACCTCTGCAGCCAGGCCACAATCTCCTCCGTCATCCGGCTGTCCAGATTCCCCGTCGGCTCGTCGGCCAGAATGATCACCGGCTCGTTCACCAAAGCCCGCGCAATTGCCACCCGCTGTTGCTCCCCACCCGAAAGTTGCCCGGGCAGATGATTCGCCCGCCCCCCAAGCCCCATCACCTCCAACAACTCCTGCGCCCGCTTCCTCAAGTCGAAACCGCACTGACGGCGATACGGCAACAAAGGCAGCATCACGTTCTCCAGCGCCGTCAGCGTCGGCACCAGGTTGAAGAACTGGAAGACGAAACCGATCTTCGCCCGCCGAAAGTCGGCCAGGCGGTTGCCCCGCAGCATGCCTACATCCACCCCATCCACCACCAGCCGCCCGGAAGTGGGTGTGTCCAGTGTGCCGATCAGGTTCAGCAGCGTCGTATTGCCCGACCCCGAGGGCCCGGTTACGGCCACGAACTCCCCCGCACCGATGCTCAACGTCACGCCGTTCAGCGCGCGTACTTCCATACCGCTGCCGTAGACCTTTGTCAGTTCGTGTGTCTCGATAATGCTTCTGCCTGTCATACGCCCCTCACTCGTTCCGCATGACCGTGGCCGGTGATACGCGCGCGGCCACACCGGCCGGGTAGAGCGCCGCCAGCGCACCCACCAGCCCAGGCGTGACCATTCCCACCAGCCCCATCACCCACAAGGTGGGCGGTAGACTCCGATAGAGCCAGAAGAAGGCCGCGCCCCCCAGCAATACCCCTGCCACACCGCCTGCCATTCCCAACAGAAGCCCTTCCATCACAAACAGCCGTGCCACGGTGAATGTATGCCAGCCCATTGCCTTCAGCACGCCTATCTCACGTCCCCGTTCCATCGTTCCTTCCAACAACGTGTTCGCCACCCCCAGTGTCATCAAAGCGAAGCCCAGGCCGACCAGCCCGTAATGGTAACCGCTCACGTGCCCGGCAATGTACTCTCCCAGCAATGTCCCTGCCAGATACCCGCGCTGCTCCAGCGTCACTTCTAAAAGGAGTACCAACAGGGCAGAGGAGAGCATCGCTGCCAGCCCGTTCAAAACGGTGCGCCCACGCCTGCGCATCAGCCCCCGCCAGGCATAGCTCCACATGCCGGCCAGGTGTCCCCGGGCGACGCGGGTATAGCGCAGCCCGGCCCCCCGCAGGATCAGGTTGGGAGGCACGCGGCCGGCTAACCAGGCCGGGTACAGAGTGCTCAAAATACACAGCACCACGGTGACCACCGGCGTCCCGAGCAACAAAGCCGCGCCAGGGGTCTTCCATCCTGCCAGCCGGGCGACCACCCAGGCGCCCATCACACCCGTTGCCGCTGCCAGCGCGCCGATCATCATCACCTGCCCCACCACCCGTCCGAACACTGTAGACGAGCGCCACCCCAAGGCTTTCTGCAACGCGATTGTGCGTTGGCGGGCCATCACCTCCGCCCAGGTCAGGTCGGTGACGTAGAGGCCGCCGACGGAGAGCAACACGACCAGGAGAATCCAGTAGCCGCTCTGGATGTGCTCCTGGTAGGAAAGGGCCACTCCCTTCTGAACCCACTGCTCCTCCACGTAGCCGATCCCAGGCACGTGTACCAGGACACGGGTGGGGGAGGAGCCGACCATCACATCCACCGCCAGACCGGTGCGCCGCTGGATCTCGGTGGCGATGGCTTCGATCTTGCGTTGGGCAGCGGGTGTGAGGCGCTCAATTCCGCCTACCCGCACGCGGATGGCGCTGATGGAAGCATCACCACGCAGCACGCGGGCAGCTTCCAGCGTGGTCAGCACCAGTGGGGGAGGCTGGATGTAACCCGCGATATCGAGCGTAGGGTACATAGGGCGTGGCTCAACGGGACGACCTTGTTCGTCGTAGCGGAGCGTAACAACCGGGGGAAAATAAGTCTCCTGAGGTACACGGTTGACGTCCGCCGATCCGGCAAGGCGTTCGATGTCAAAGACCCCTTTGGCCCCGAAGCTGAAACAGCAAGAAAGGTTACCTTTCTCCGAGCAGCGGTAGGCTGGCCAGAGTCCTCCCCCTGTGCCGGTGCGTACCATTCCCTGAGCAGGGGGGACAATTTCCAGAACCAGGCCATTGTAGGGGAAAGGTGGCTGCGTTTCCCTGTAGATAATCGGGCTGGGCACGCTCCACATAAAGATATGTCCTGTGGAAACCGCCACAAACCCAGCAGGCTCTGCGCCCCCACCAAAGAACAAGAGGCTATCCACCAGTCGGTCGTAAGCCTCAGCGCTGTCAATCACCTGATGAGCCAGCCGCGTGCCGGGGAGAGAGGCCAGGAAAGACGTCCCGCCCTGCTCCATGATCGTCTCCAGGCTGGCAGTATCAGGCGGTAGCGCCAGGCTTCTCAGCTCGGCTTCGACTTTCAGGCGGATGTATGGGGTCCCGTTGATCAGGATCGGCAACTCGTAAAACGTAGTGTAGTTGGGGCACCGGTCGGGGTCCTGCCGGCTATTGAGCGGCTCGTCGGGCCTCAGGTATCTCCCCGTGCGGAGCGCCTGCTCCAGTCCCACAAGAGCTGCTTCCTGGGATGGATCAACGCCGGCGACGAGAAAAGGCATATCGAACATGCTGACGACCGGGTATGTGGGGCTGAAATGGTAACCTGGTATAAGAACCATGGGACATCCTGGGCCACGACACGGGTCGGAAGGGTCGGGATCGTTTCCTATGTAGTAGTAATCTGATCTGGTAAGAGGATAGAGATTTGCTCCATCATCAATGGTCAATGTCTGCGACTGCACGTAAGCGCCGGGGTCGGAGATTGAGGCCAGGGTGCCGGCCGGAACGGTCTCGGCAACGTAGCCGATCATCGCGATCGGGGCGGCAACCTCAACACCGGGGATCGTGCGAATGTCTTCGTATTGCGCGAATGTGATCCCACCCGAGATGCCCGATAGAGAGTTGGCCTCCACCAGACCGTATTTCTCCTCGATCGGCGAACAGGCTGCCGCAGGCCGCACCAGGATATCATAGGTGGTGCGCCAATAACGGCTGATGTCCTCGCTCGCGACCACGGTGGTGGTCCTGGAGGCCGCGGTGAGCAGCAGGATGCCGGCGCTCAGGATGGACAGCCCCACCCCCAGCAGGATCGCCCGTGCTCTAGAAAGTCCGCCAGAACGCAAAAGCAGGGAGAGCATGTTCCACCTCAGGTGAGACCAAAGACAAGGCAGGAGACACCCGGTCACCTGCCTGCTCTAACACAGCAGAAGCTGCGCACGGAGGATGCTTTGTGCCCTATCAGCAATAGTCACACCAGGTGCCCGCCTTAAACCAGCCGCAGCATCCTCCGCAAGCCCCACATAAACGACAGTATCGCGTATAGACTGCCTTCTCAAACCCGCAACCGTTGCACCAGCCTCTCTCGACCCGACAATCATACCATGTCATCAACGGCCTGGGGTGTGCGCTCGCTGCCGAAGCTGGTGCAGGCGTCACGAACACCCATACCGCCAGCGCCAGCGATGCGATCATCATCAACGCCAGCCCAATCGTCACGACCTTTTGGATTTTATCACATCCGGCCATCTCTGTCATCTCCCTTCTTCTCAAATTTCCCGGTCACCTCGTTGCGCCTGTTACCCCATTTCGTGCATTCCATCACCTCCTCCCTCACTCCACGCGGCCTCTCACCAGCGCCTCCAGTTGCTCCCGCGTGTTGGCAAACCCCTTGCCCGCGATCACCCCCGCCTCATCCACCACGTAGCAGAACGGCGTCCTCCCACGTCAGCACAGGAAACTCGAACCACCGCCAGCACCTCCTCCTGCAACTGATTCATCTGCACGAAGAGGCCGATGATAGCGACCATCAACAAGAGCACGATCCCCGTCAGCATCAGGAGCAAGACGGTCGGCAGTTTCGATTCGGCTGTCATAGGGACTCTTGGGAATGTCTGGATGAGGTGAGGTTACACTGTTAACATGATACGGGAACCGGAGGGGGTTTATCAATCAGGGAAATCCCTGATTTTTGTATCAGGGATTTCCCTGATATGCACGTCGGGGGTTTCCCTGATGATACTCACGTCAGGGATTTTTCTGAGCCGTCTGAGGATCGCAGTAGCTCTGTCAGGTGTGTGTGGGCCCACACGATGGCCTCCTGGCGTGAGCGCACGCCCAGTTTGTCCAGGATGCGCGTGACATGGCACTCGACCGTCTTGGGAGTGATGTGCAGAGCCTGGGCGATGGCCTGATTGTCCAACCCCTGCGCCATCAGGCGCAATACCTCACGCTCCCGTTCGGTGAGGCGCTCCCACCGCGCGCCCACCTCCTGCTGCCAGCGCATGGCGCGGGCCAGTTGTCCGCCGGTGATGAGGGCCTCGCCCCGCGCGGCGCAGCGGATTGCTTCCACAATCCGCTGCACACGCTCCGTCTTGACGAGGTAGCCGGCCACCCCCGCCTCAACCGCTTGCGCCAGGAAGCAGTCCCGGTCGTGCGCCGTCAGGATGAGGACGGTGGTCTGGGAACAGTGGTTGCGCACCCAGCGCTCGATCTCGGCGGGTGGGAGGCCGGGCATCACCAGGTCGAGGAGCAGGACGTCGGGGTGGAGGTCGGCGACCATACGCTGCGCTTCCAGGCCATCGGCGGCCTCGCCCACGATGGTGATGTCTGGGGCCTGCTCGAGTGCGGCGCGGATGCCGTCGCGTGTAAGGGGGTGGTCGTCGGCGAAAACGACGCGAATGGGGCGATCGGGCCTGTTCATCACATTCCTTCCCTCCCTGGCTGTCCGCCAGGGGATTGTACCACAGGAATGTGGGGGTGTCAAATCCCAATCGGCGTCAGAGACGCGCCCTGCTGGAGTTCTGTACGGGAACCGGGGTAGAGGCAGAGAGACCCCGCCCCTACTCCGCGCCAAACAGCGCTTCGGGCAGCGTCGGGTCCACCTCCCGCAGGCAGGCCTCCCACCCCTCCCGCTCATACAGAGCATCGCGGCTGATGACACAGGCGCGGTAGGCGTCGGCTTTTCGCTGTACCTCAACCAACGCGCGCGCGGGTGTTTCTCTCTCCTCTACAATCTGCCTGTAAGCCTGCTCCAGCCAGGCGAGATAGGGACTCAGCCAATCCTGGCTAATGAGGTAATGTAGGTCTGACAGCCTTTGGTTTTCCACAGCGGTCAGGTAGGCAGCGACCAGCTCTGGCCCGGCTAGCTGGCGGTATATCTCAGACACAGCAACCGAGCGGCGAGCAGGTAGCCCTTCCATCACACTCGTCTCCGCCGTCAGGAATTTGATCCACTCCCAGCAAGCCTGCGGCGCCGTCGTTTTGGCAGAGATGAAGTAGCCTTCCGTATTGAGAATTGGCATTCCCCCACCTCCTGGACCATTGGGGAAGGGAAGCACATTCAATACTGGACCACCGCGCAGAGTCAATGATTTGCTCCACATAGCAGCCTGGCCGGCCTGGATCAGTGTTTCACAGTCTCTACTGTTTTCAGCAAGACATATGGGTTTGATCCTGTGGATCAGGTAGAGGTCAGTATACCACGTCATCGCTTCAATTGTAGCTGGGTTATCGAAGGTTGCTATAGGGGGATTTTGAGTGTCATCCAATATTCGTCCACCTGATCGTTCTATAAACCATAGCAAATCGAGTAGTTCGAATGCGCTGACAAATCCATACTGCCTGTTCCAACCCTCTCCCTGTGTCAAGGTCTTGGACAGAGCCAGGAAATCGTCAGTAGTCCAATCCGACCTCGGACGGGCTTGCCCGGCTGCGTTGAAAATGTCCTGGTTATATTCTATGACAAAGGGCTGCACCTCAGCAGGTATCCCCCACAATCTGCCCTGCCGCCTGTATAGGGCCAGTAGAGAAGGGAAGAGATCGGATGAAAGGTCTGGGTCGGCGTCTAATAAGTGATCCAGGCTGTGGATGGCGGCAAGCACCCCGGGGGCGTCCAGGTGAGGCACTGCCTGGAAGCAATCTGCTCGCTCCGCGATAGAGGCTATATCACCAGTGGTGGGACCGGGCTTGATTTCCACCCTCAACTCCGGATACACTGCTTGAAACCTCTGGGCAGCATCGTAGAAGTTATTGAGATCGGCAACGTTGTAGGATATAAACGTGATAACGATTGTGCCTTCACTGGCTCTTTGTCCGGCGGCAGGAACGATTGTCGGCACCGGTGTCACTGCAGCGCGTTGGGTGAATTCGATTTCCAGGCCCGCCTCAGCCCGGGATTGGGCAGCTGCAAGTGCATCTGCAACTGACTTTTCTCCCTTGAGGGCAGCCCATAGTTCTGTATCCAGGGACTCATAGGCCACGTTCCAATCTTTGAGAGACAACCGGACAGCATGATCCATTGCAAAGCGAAGCGCCAATCTCAGTTCCTCATCCAGTTTGTTCCAAAAGCCTGTTGCCTCTGTGACTGAACGCCGTGCCGGTATCCAGCCAGGTTGGCCTGGTGGCTGTCGAGAGAGAAAGTCCATCCAACGCCAGGCAGCCTCGGGATGGGACACGTTGGCGCTCATCGCTATCTGCTCGAGATGCATTGGCGTTGTCTCTGAGTCTGGCTTTTCGATGGGATAAGGCGCTACGCCTATGTTGCGCTGCCGGCTGTGCGCCCGCCATGCTGAAGATGACCACATCGCAGCCGCTCCCTCCTGGACTACGGATTCAGTGGCTATTGCCTGGGTGCAGCAAGTCAGATCGACGAGCCACTGGACTGCTTCCATCACTTCGGACTCGGTGAAGCGGGGGACGGGTGGCGTGGTTGTGTCGTCTAGCAAGGAGCCGGTGCGCAGTTCGACGATCTCTGCTGGCTCAAAGGGGACCCAGACGAACCCCCAGCGGGTTACCTGGCCACCGTGGTGTACAGTCAGAGCACGGGCCTTGGTTGCCAGGTCGTCCCATGTCCAGCCTGGCACCGGGTAAGGAACGCCTGCAGCATCGAATGCTTCCTTGTCGAATAGGATCAGCTCATAGTCGAGTGCTGTAGGTATGGCCCAGACGCCTCCCTCCCAAGCGGCGGCATCCAGGGTGCCACTGGGGAAATCATCGGCGTTGAACGTTGTGTCCGCATCTATGAAAGGTCTCAGATCGCGCACCAGTCCATCGCGTACCGGCTGCCGATCAATTCCGTTCATGAATATCACGCGAAATACGTCAGCTCCCGAAGCAAGTTTGAGCCACAGATCATCCGTAACAGTGAACTCTTCCATAGATGATAGCCCCAGAACCTGGCTGAACGGTTTGATCTCAATGTGGATACCGGGATTCTGGGCTTCAAATTGCTCGGCCAATTTATATAGGCTGCCCTGTTCCAATTCCCAGTCAGGTACGGCGAATCTAACGGTCATCTGTTCTCTGTCTGGCTCTTCCGACGGCAAAGTGGATTGTTTCGTTGTGCGCCAGCACATTGTCAGTAACAGCGCAACCACTGCAAGCGCAAGTGTTGTGTGCTTGAACATTGAAACCTCTCAAGGTTTGAAAATCGCACCAGGACAACAGCGGCTCTTGCATTATGTGCAGTTTCTCGCCTGTAACTCCTCAGCTCCCCCATTACCCTGCCCTTTTCCCCCCGCCGGGCGGGTGGAAAGGGAAGTACAAGGACGGGGATTGGGGAGGCCGCGAAACCGCCCGTCAAAGAGCCGCTTTTAGGGCTAAGGTGAGTTTACGGTCATAGCAGGAACCGGTGGTGTCAGATCATGACACTACCGGTTGACAACTTATGGGACTCTAAATACCCCCTGCGTGTTATGGGCATTGACTAAAGGTATTGCAGCGGTATTCATACCACTCGTAGACACCGCCTATGCACTTTCTCCACTGGTAGTCTTGCTCTCCAGGCCACCAGGTATCGCAGCAATAACCGGTGTCCTGCCACGAGCTACAACCGCCCGCCTCAGCTGGCTGAGGAACTGCGAAGCATGTTATCGCCAGCCCAAACGATGCCACCAGCATCACCGCCAACACCCACAGCATCACCCGCTGCATTCGACCATACCTCGTCATCTCTTGTCACCTCCCTTCTCGAATTTCCCAGTCGCCTCGTTGCGCCTGTTACCCCACTTCGTGCAGCGCATCACCTCCTTCCTCACTCCGCGCGGCCTCCCACCAGCGCCTCCAGTTGCTCCCGCGTGTTGATCACCCCCGCCTCATCCACCACGTGGAAGGCAGGTCAATCTCACACAGCGCTCATGGCCATTGATCCGGACGTAGCGCCGGGTGCTCGGGATCCACTTCCCGCAGACAGGTTTCTACCAACTGTTTGTTCACTTTCTCGCCCGGTTCCGCAATCCCCTCTCGCAGCAGACATGAGACATAGCGTTCCGCATATAACTGAGCCTGCGCCAGAGCATCTTCAATCGGTTCACCCTCTAAAACGGCATCCACCGCAGAGTAGAGCCAGTAATCCGTGGCTCCCCAGTATCCGTGAGAGCCAGAAGTGTCTTGTATTTTCCCGTAGCGCAGGATGTACTCATAGACTACGGCTGTTTCCTCTCCAATCCGGGTGCGGTAAGCAGAGGATTCGAAAACTGCCCGGCGGGCCGGCAGACCGCCCGACAGATGCCCCTCTGTGGTCAGAAATTTGATCCATTCCCAGCAGGCATAGGGATACGCAGTGTCAGCCGAGATGTAGTATCCTTCGACAAATGAGATAGGATAGCTACCATTGCTTCCCAGCGGGAGAGGAGCCATGCCAAATTCTTCTGCGTTGAAACTATAGGAACGCCGGTATAACGATGTGCCCATCCACATCGCAGCCCGGCCGGTGTGGACCAGTTCCTCGATTGCTCCTGAATCCTCAAAGTACTCTCGCCCTCGGCTCAGGGACCAGAGCGGAAATTTGGGCTGCACGCCATCTACAAGAACCAGACCGGTATACCAATCTACAGCCCGGATCATTTCCGGGCTGTCGAAGAGGGGGCGAGGCGGCCAGATGGAAAAGTCGAACCGGGCGGCGCCCATCTGGCTGATGAAGTAGTCAAAACTCCTGGTCGTTCCAATAAATGGCACAAAACCATATCGCTTTTGTTTTCCCTCTCCCTCAGTCAATGCGATGGCAAGCTCCCTGAATTGTTCCAGTGTCAGGCCGGGGGCCGGGTAGGACAGGGCGGCCGCGTCGAAGAGTTTGCGGTTATACCATAGCACCTCCACAATGGCCTCGGACGGCAACCCGTGCAGCGCACCTGCGCTGCGAAAGAGGTCCAAAAAGCCCGGGTAATAATCGGCGAGCGAGAAGTCGGGATCGGCGTACAGGAGCGGTTCCAGGTCGAGTGTGAAAGTCACCATACTTTCGTGGAGAGGCGCCTCCCACTTGAAACAGTCACTGCCCTGAGCTACGTCCGGGAATATGGTCACAGTGATGCCCGGCTCGACGATGTGCCCCAGATTCTGCACCAACCGGACACGGATATCGGGGTGTGCGTTCTCAAAACGCTTAATAGCATCTTTGTACCAGTCGGGAGGGCCATCAGCATAGAATCTGATCGTAACGGCGCTGGAAACTGCCTCAACAGTTAACGAGTCGTTGACCGGGAGTTGGGTCGGCGTTGGGCCCGTATCGTACGAAAGCGATCGTGCCTGAGCCTGCAATTGGGCGGTCTCTAACGCCTCCCTCAACTCAGCCTGGCGAGCAAGGGCGGCGGCCACGGCCTGCTCGGCTGGTTGTGCCACGTCCCACATCGGGGCAGGGCGTAGATTGCGCAGCGCCTGCCGACAGGCGGCCGCGGCTTCCGGCGGCTGAGTTTCCCAATACTCGCTCGTCTCGACAACAGAGCGCCGGGCCGGAATGCCAGGGGCATTTCCTTCTCCCGTCGCAACAGGTTGACGGCTCAGGAAAGCCAGCCACTGCCACGTTGCCGCGGGGTGGGTAGTGCCGGCGCTCATGATGTAACCCAGGCCGGTGAAGATCGTTCCGCGCTTCGAAGCATCTGGAAAGGTTATCAGCCCGAAGCGAGCCGGCCGGGGAGTGGCATCCTGGAAGGGCAAGATCGCCGGTCTCATCGCGGCTTGCGTCCATACGCTGATGTCCTCACCGGGCATGACGTTCCGCACCTGAGCCAGTTCTATGTACCAGCCAAGCTGTTCTACCAGAGCCGGGTCGTCTAAAACAGGGTGAAGCCTCTCCCCTGTGCGCCAGGGAGTGTCTACCATCCCCCACATACCCATAAAACGCCAATCGGCGAAGCCCCAGCGCCTGACCTGGTCGTCCTCTCGTCGGGTCAGGGCCTCTGCCGCCGCCGTAAAATCATCACGGCTCCAATCTGATCGCGGAGCAGATATGCCGGCCTCGTCGAAGGCGTCCGCATCATACAGGAGCAGCCACAAACTGATGTGGGAGGGGAGCGCCCAGGTTCCTCCATCCCAGCGGCAGGCATCCAGCACCCCCGGCCAGAAATCATCCGGCTCAAAGGTGGGGTCACCCTCTATGAAGGGCGTCAGGTCGCGCAATAAACCCTGTCGGGTGACGGAGGGGCCAAATCTCAGCGGCGTGATGGCCGCGTCGGCTCGGGTGACCAGGCGCGCTACGGCTTCAGGGCTCCACGAATCACTCTCACCGACCGCCTCGTTCCAGGAGACAACCCTTACCTCGATGGCTGGTTGACGGGCGTGGAACGCTTCTGCCAGGGATTCGTAAATGCTCCGCAGGTCATCCCGGCAGGCGAAAGTAATGGTGACGGTCGGAGCAGGCAGGGAAGAGGACGTTGGTAAGCCGGATATGCACCCTGATACAATCCAGAGCGCCATAGACAGCAACAGGCCGACCCGCTGGAAGGGCCGGGCTTTGCGACGGACGGGGCGAATTTGTAGCGGACCGGATGACTTCACGTCAAATCAGCAATACAGACAATAGTCGTACCAGAAATAGCAGGTCTTGCCTCCGGTCGGCGTGCAGTAACATCTGAAGACTTCAAACCGCTTCTTATCGGCGCCACAGGAACCACATACGCCGCTCAGGGTTAAGGTGCCACATGCGTAATCTTTCCGTGGAGCAGCGAATACCGTAGCCGAGGCCACGGCTGACAAAACAAATGCTGCCACCAGCATTACCGCCAGCACCCGCAACATCAACTGCTGCATTTTACCATACCTCGCCATTTTTTGTCACCTCCCTTCATCTGAATTTGCCGTAACCCTGTTGTGCATACCGTTATTCCACCTATCGCACTGCATCACTTCCCTTTGTTATTTCGTCATTCCGTATTACCTCCCACCAGCGCCTCCAGTTGCTCCCGCGTGTTGGCAAACCCCTTGCCCACGATCACCCCCGCCTCATCCACCACGTAGCAGAACGGCGTCCTCCCACGTCAGCACAGGAAACTCGAACCACCGCCAGCACCGCCTCCTGCAACTGATTCATCTGCACGAAGAGGCCGATGATGGCGACCATCAACAAGAGCACGATCCCCGTCAGCATCAGGAGCAAGACGGTCGGCAGTTTCGATTCGGCTGTCATAGGGACTCTTGGGAATGTCTGGATGAGG
>Ga0124948_1042058_pt1 | contig 15193 bp, 28 predicted proteins | sample YNPNP_2100MetaT_FD_92948 | JGI IMG/M metagenome (GOLD analysis project Ga0124948, IMG submission 92948) | Anoxygenic and chlorotrophic microbial mat microbial communities from Yellowstone National Park, USA - YNP NP_2100 MetaT (Metagenome... ...
CAGTTGAGTTGATCCAGCCAATAGCGATGGAGCAAGGATTGAGATTTGCGATTCGTGAAGGTGGTAGGACTGTTGGTGCTGGTGTTGTTACAGAGATTATTGAGTAATAGAGGAAAAAGATGACAAGTCAAAAGATAAGAATAAAGCTTAAAAGCTTTGATCATAAAATATTGGATAAGTCTGTTAGAGATATTGTCAGGACAGCTAAAATGACGGGAGCCAGAGTAGTTGGCCCCGTTCCTCTTCCAACAAAAACAGAGAAATATTCTGTATTGAGATCGCCACACGTAGATAAAACATCCTTTGAGCAGTTTGAAATAAGGACACATAAAAGATTGGTAGATATCTATGACCATAACCCTCAGACGATAGATGCTCTCATGAAGTTGGAGCTTTCTGCAGGGGTAGATGTAGAGATAAAACTATAAAAAGGTAGGGCAAAATGTTAAAAGCGTTGATAGGTAGAAAAATTGGGATGACGCAAATTTTTACATCTGAAGGTAATGTTATACCTGTTACAGTAGTTCAGGCAGGACCTTGCCAGGTAGTTCAAAAGAAAACTACCGAAAAAGATGGATATAATGCCCTTCAGCTAGGATTTGAGAAGATATTTAAAGCAAAAAAAATTAACAAACCTATGGGTGGCCATTTCAAAAAACATGGCGTCGATGCCCATAAGACTTTAAAAGAGTTCAGGGTTGATAAGCCTGATGAATATCAGATCGGTCAGGAGATAACTGTCTCTGTTTTTGCTGAAGGTGATATAGTAGATGTGCAAGGTGTAAGCATAGGTAAAGGTTTTCAAGGTGTAATCAAAAGGCACGGTTTTGCTGGTGGTCCAGCAGCTCATGGTTCAGATTTTCATAGAGCACCAGGTTCTATAGGGATGAGGGAATGGCCTGGAGAAACATTAAAAGGTAAGAAGCTCCCTGGTAGAATGGGAGGGAAAACTGTAACTGTACAAAAATTAGAAGTTGTTAAGGTGCTTGAAGATAAAAACTTGTTGCTAATTAAAGGCGCAATTCCTGGTCATGATAACAGCATTGTTTTTATAAAAGAGACTACGAAGAAAAAATAAGAGGATAATATGGCTTTGGTTGATGTATTGAACACAAAAAAATGAAAAAGTGGGGCAGGTTGAAATTTCAGATGATATTATGACCTATCCAGTCAAACCATGGTTGATCCACGAGGTTGTGAAAATGCAGTTGGCCTGCAGAAGAGCAGGTACTCATGCCACTCTAAATAGAAAGCTTATAGAAGGTGGTGGAAGAAAGCCATGGAAACAAAAGGGTACAGGTAGGGCAAGAGCTGGTTCAATAAGATCTCCTCTTTGGAGAGGTGGTGCTGTAATTTTTGGTCCACAGCCAAGGGATTATTCTTACTCTATGCCTAAAAAAAAGGTGAAAAATGCCCTTAAATCTGCAGTGAAAGCAAAGTTTGATGATGCTGCAGTGAAAATAATTGATAGCCTTGTTGTAGAAAGTGGCAAAACTAAAGATGCCCAAAATCTCCTCAATGTACTTGGTTTGGGCAAAAAGGTTTTAGTAGTGTATAACAATATTGATGAAAAAACATTTATGGCTTTTAGAAATTTGCCAAAAGTAGATTTTCTCAATGTTAAAGGACTGAATGTTTATGATATTGTTAATGCTGACAGTGTTGTTATATTAAAAGATGCCCTCTCACACATCATGGAGGTACTTGACTAATGTTAACTATATATGATGTAATAAAAAGACCTCTTATAACAGAAAAAGCTATGGATCTTAAAGAGAATCTTAATCAGATAGCATTTGAAGTGGATCCAAGAGCGAATAAGATTCAAATAAAAGAAGCTGTAGAAAAGCTTTTTAATGTAAAAGTAAAAGATGTGAGAACTATGAATGTAAGAGGGAAAGTAAAGAGATTTGGGACTACTGTTGGTCGTAGAGATGACTGGAAAAAAGCTGTAGTAGTTCTCGAAAAAGATCAAAAGTTGGAATTTGTATAAGAGAGAGGTTAAGATGGGTATAAGAAAATATAAACCGACATCAGCAGGTGTTAGATTTAGGGCAAATGATGATTATGCTGATATTACTACAGATACCCCTGAGAAATCGTTGCTCATTAGACTCCCTAAAAAAGGTGGTAGGAATAGTTATGGAAGGATAACCACCAGACACCAAGGGGGCGGTAACAAGAAGTTATATAGGATTATAGATTTCAAAAGGGATAAGGATGGTATACCAGCAAAAGTAAAAACAATTGAATATGATCCATACAGAAGTGCAAGAATCGCATTGGTAACATATGCTGACGGGGAAAAGAGATATATAATTGCTCCATTAGGTCTTAAAGTGGGTGATATAATACAAAGTGGAAAAGATGCTGATATTAAAGTTGGTAATGCTTTGCAACTAAAAGATATCCCTGTTGGTACAGTAATTCATAATATAGAGTTAAGACCAGGTAAAGGTGGTCAGCTAGCAAGGTCAGCTGGTACATATGCTCAATTGCTTGGTAAAGAAGAAGAATATTGTCATCTACGTCTCCCCTCTGGTGAGATTAGGCTTGTTAAATCTGAATGTAAGGCTACTATAGGTCAAGTTAGTAACCCAGACCATGAAAATGTTGTAATAGGGAAGGCTGGTAAATCTCGTTGGCTTGGCATAAGACCAACTGTAAGAGGAACAGCTATGAACCCTGTTGATCACCCACATGGTGGTGGTGAAGGTAGGACTAAAGGTGGTAGACATCCTGTTAGCCCATGGGGTATGCCTACAAAGGGTTACAAAACAAGGAAGAAAAACAAGCCATCTAATAAGTATATTGTCACTAAGAGGAAATAAAGGAGGAAGATGTGCCTAGATCGCTAAAAAAAGGTCCATTTATAGATGAGCATCTACTGAAAAAAGTGATAGTTGCAAAACAGACCGGTGATAAAAAAGTTATAAAAACATGGTCAAGAAGAAGTACAATTATTCCGGATATGGTAGGATTGACATTTGCTGTCCATAATGGTCAGAAATTTCTTCCTGTATATGTTACTGAGAATATGGTCGGACACAAACTTGGGGAATTTTCATTCACAAGAACGTTTCGTGGCCATAAAAAAGACGATAAGAAAATAAAGAAATAGAGCTGGAGCGTAAGATATGATATCAAAGGCTGTTGCCAGGTATGTAAGAGTGTCTCCAAGAAAAGCAAGATTGGTTGCTGACTTAGTTAGAGGTAAAACAGTGGATGAGGCTATGGCCCTATTGAAATTTACCACTAAAAAAGCGGCCCAGGAGATATACAAAACATTAAAATCTGCTGTTGCAAACGCAGAAGAAAATAAAAATGTCAGGAATGTGAGCGATCTTAAACTTGTAGAAGTTAAGATTGATGGTGGACCATTTTATAAAAGATATATGCCTAGGGCTTATGGAAGGGCTTCTCTTATTAAGAGAAGGACTAGCCATATTACAGTTGTCCTTGGTGAATAAAGCGGAGGTGCTTAGTGGGTCAGAAAGCTCATCCAATTGGATTAAGGATTGGTATAAACAAGACATGGAAATCGATATGGTATGCAAATAAGAAAGATTATAGAAAAAATCTTTCTGAGGATATCAAAATTAGAAAGTATTTGAAGAAGAAGCTTAATCAGGCTGGTATATCTTCTATTGATATAGAAAGAATGGGTCAGAAAATGAAGATAAACCTCAATACTAGTAGGCCTGGTATAGTTATTGGTAAAAAGGGTGCAGAAATTGACAAATTAAAATCTGATCTTAAACAGTTTACCAATGCTGACGTTCAAATAAATATCAGAGAAGTTAAAAAACCTGAGATAGATGCTACTCTTATTGCTGAGAACATTGCTCTTCAAATTGAAAGAAGGATAGCTTTTAGAAGGGCTATGAAAAAAGCTGTTGTGCAAGCTCTTAAATCAGGTGCGTTAGGAATCAAGGTGTCTTGTTCGGGAAGACTTGCAGGTGCTGATATGGCTCGCACAGAGTGGTACATAAAAGGAAGAGTGCCTCTTCAAACATTGAGAGCCGATATAGATTATGGTACTGCAGATGCTATGACTACTTATGGAATTATAGGTATTAAAGTATGGGTATTCAAAGGTGAAACTTTAGAAGAAAAAAACAAAAATGCTACAGAGGTAGAATAATATGTTAATGCCGAGTAGAACTAAGTATAGAAAGACTTTTAAAGGCAGGATAAGAGGTAAGGCGACCAAGGGCAATACAGTAGCTTTTGGGGATTTTGGTCTTCAATCTCTTGAAAAAGGGAAACTTACCAGTAGGCAGATAGAAGCTGCGAGGATTGCAATTAACAGGTATATTAGAAGGGGCGGTCAGCTTTTCATTAGAATATTTCCCCACAAACCTATTACCAAAAGACCTGCAGAAACAAGGATGGGTAAAGGTAAAGGTGCTGTAGAGTACTATGTTGCTCCAGTAAAAGAAGGTACAATGTTATATGAAATTAAAGGTGTAACAGAGGAGCAAGCAAGAGAGGCTTTTAGGCTTGCATCTCACAAACTTCCTGTTAAATGTAAGTTTGTAAAAAGGGAAAATACTGTTACATCAAAAGGAGCGGAGTAATGAAAGCAGCTGAATTAAGAAACATGACAAAGGCTGATCTACAGAAAAAAGAGATTGAGTTGAGGGAAGAGCTTTTTAGGTTGAAATTTAAGCTTTCGACTGCTGATCTTGAAGATACCAGTAAGATCGGAAAAGTAAAAAAAGATATTGCTCGTATTAAAACTATTTTGAAAGAAAAAGAGATAGAGGGTTAGTATGGAAAGGAACATGAGAAAGGTACGGAAAGGTACAGTTATCAGCGATAAGATGGATAAGACAGTGGTTGTCAAAGTAGAAACCCTTAAAAAACATCCAAAGTATCATAAATTTGTAAAGAGAAGCAAAAAATATATTGCTCACGATGAAAATAATGAATGTAGAATTGGCGATGTCGTTGAGCTAATGGAAACTAGACCACTCAGTAAAACTAAGAGGTGGAGAGTGGTAAGAGTACTTGAAAGACCTATCGGTCTTAATTAATTAGGTTTAGGAGTATAGTATGATACAGGTTCAGACTAGGTTAAGAGTTGCTGATAATTCAGGAGCTAAGGAATTGATGTGTATAAAGGTCCTTGGTGGATCCAAAAGGAAATATGGTGGAGTTGGAGATATTATTGTATGCAGTGTAAAAGATGCTATTCCTGATGGCAACGTCAAAAAAGGTGATGTTGTAAAAGCAGTAATAGTTAGAACTAAGAAAGAAAAGAGAAGAGCTGATGGTACTTATATAAGATTTGATGATAATGCTGCTGTAATACTTAATAAAAACCTCGAGCCTATTGGGACCAGGGTGTTTGGACCAGTTGCGAGAGACCTTAGGGCAAAAGGTTTCTTGAAGATTATATCAATGGCTCCCGAAGTGCTATAGGAGGAGATGATGGTGATTAAGTACAAATTGAAAAAAGATGACCCTATTATAGTTGTAGCTGGTAAATATAAAGGTAAACACACTAAAATATTAAAAGTGATAAAGGAAGATGGAAAGGTTATTGCTGAAGGGGTAAATGTTGTTAAGAGGCATATGAAGCCTAATCAGATAAATCCGGATGGTGGAATTGTAGAGATTGAAAAACCAATAGACATCTCAAATGTAATGTATTTATGCCCTAAATGCAATAAAGGTGTTCGTCTTGGAGTAAAAGTTCTTCAAGATGGTACAAAACAGAGATTTTGTAAGTCTTGTGGCGAAATAGTAGATAAAGACTAAGGGAGTTATCCATGTCAGTGCTAAAAGAAAAATATGAGAAAGAGGTAGTTCCTTACTTAATTAAAAAGTTTGGATATAAAAATGTAATGCAAGTCCCAAAAATAGAAAAAGTTGTCCTAAATATGAGATTGGGTGAGGCTGTTTCAAATCCTAAAATAATTGAACATGCCGTAAATGATATGGCTTTGATCGCAGGGCAGAGGCCGATAGTGACTAAGGCAAAAAAGTCTATTGCCTCATTTAAATTGAGAGAAGGGATGCCTATAGGATGTAAAGTTACATTGAGAAAAGAGATGGCATACGAATTTCTTAATAGGCTTTTGAATATAGCTCTCGCTAGGGTTAGAGACTTTGCTGGAGTTAATCCAAACGCGTTTGATGGCAGGGGGAACTATGCCTTAGGTATTAAAGAACAGATTATTTTCCCAGAAATAGATTATGATAAGATTGACAAAATCAGAGGGATGGATATAATAATCACAACTACTGCTAAAACAGATGAAGAGGCAAAAGAGCTTTTGAAGGCTCTTGGTATGCCTTTTGCTCAAAAATAGGAGGTATTAGTGGCTACTACAGCTAAGTATCATAGTGCATTTAAAAAGAAAAAATTCAAAGTAAGGGAATACAATAGATGCCCAATATGCGGCAGACCAAGAGCATTTTTGAGAAGGTTTAATATGTGTAGAATATGCTTCAGGAAACAAGCATCAGAAGGGCTTATTCCTGGGGTTAGAAAGTCGAGCTGGTAATAAGTAGATATCGGTTACCGCTGGTCGATAATAAAAAAATGGAGGCAAGGTAATGACTGATCCAGTAGCAGATATGCTCGCACGAATAATGAATGCTGTTCGTGTGAAACATCAAGAGGTTATAGTTCCTCATTCAAAACTAAAAGAGTCAATTTTAGAGATCTTTCAAGATCAGGGGTATATCAAAAATTTTAGAGTAGTTTCGGATAATAACAAAAAAGATATTGTTATTTATTTGAAATATACCAATGAAGGTGAGTCTGTCATTAGAGGTACTGAAAAAATCAGCAAACCTGGTAGAAGAATTTATGTAAAGTCAAAGAATCTTGATTTAGTACTAGGTGGTCTTGGGACAGGTGTCGTATCTACATCGTCAGGGATCAAAACAGTTAAACAATGCAAAGCAGAGAAGGTCGGTGGTGAATATTTGTGTAAAATCTGGTAGTGGAGCCTTGAATGTCAAGAATAGGTAAAAAACCGATCTCATTAGGAAATAATGTTAAAGTTGTAGTAGATAGCAATATTGTTAAGGTTGAAGGCCCTAAAGGGGTTTTAACATATGAATTACCCCAGGGGATCAATGTAGCTGTTGAGGGTAATCAAGTAATTGTTACCAGAGAAAATGACCACCGCGAAGCAAGATCTCTTCATGGACTTGTAAGAGCACTTATTAACAACATGGTTACAGGGGTATCTAAAGGTTTTGAAAAGAAACTTGAGATTGTAGGGGTTGGTTATAGGGTTGCTCTTAAAGGTAAAGATCTCGATTTTTCTCTTGGTTATTCCCACCCAGTCGTATTTCAAGCTCCAGAAGGGATTGAATTTTTTGTTGAGTCTCAGACTAAGTTTGGTGTTAGAGGGATAGACAAGCAGAAGGTTGGTCAGGTAGCAGCCAATCTCAGAGCTCTCAGACCACCCGAACCTTACAAAGGGAAAGGGATCAGGTATGAAGGCGAAAGAATTCTGAGAAAAGCTGGTAAGTCTGGTAAAAAATAAGATAGGAGTTTGGTGACATATGGCTGATAAAAAAGATTCAAGGGTAAAAAGGCATATAAGAATCAGAAAAAAGATTTCTGGTACTGCAGCCAGGCCAAGGCTTGCAGTATATAGAAGCAATAGATATATGTATGTTCAGGTGATAAATGATGAGAATGGTACAACAATAGCATCAGCTAGCTCTTTAGAGAAAGATTTGAGAGAGAAGTTTGCTGGTAAGGTTAATGTAGAAGTAGCTAAAACAGTAGGTAAACTTATAGCTGAAAGAGCAATTGCTAAAGGGGTAAAAAGCGTTGTATTCGATAGAGGTGGATATATTTATCACGGAAAAATAAAAGCATTAGCTGATTCTGCAAGAGAATCAGGCTTAGATTTCTAAGGAGGACTACTTTGAGTACAAATGTTAATCAGCTAGAAGATAAAGTTGTCCATATAGGCAGGGTTACGAAGGTTGTTAAAGGTGGTAGAATCTTCAGATTTACAGCTATGGTAATAGTGGGAGATAGAAACGGTACAGTAGGGATAGGTTATGGCAAAGCAAGAGAGGTCCCTGATGCTATAAGAAAGGCGCTCGAAGCTGCAAAGAAAAACTTAGTCAAATTACCTATTTCAAAAGGTACAATTCCCCATGCTGTTATTGGTAAATTTGGAGCTGCAGAGATCATTATGAAGCCAGCTGCACCTGGTACAGGTATTATTGCAGGTGGCGTTACAAGATCTCTTTTTGAACTTGCAGGGGTTCATGATATCTTGGCAAAATCAACAAGAAGTCGTAATCCAAATAATCTTATTTTAGCGGTTCTTGATGGTTTCAAAAAAATTAGAACACTTGATCATATAGCTGCCTATAGAGGCAAAGAGATCAACGAAATAATTTATCGTAAAGAGGGTTAAGATATGAAATTACATGAATTGAGGCCAGCTCCTGGATCAACTAAAACGAGAAAAAGAGTAGGTAGAGGTTCCGGTAGTGGTCTTGGGACTACTGCTGGTAAAGGTCATAAAGGTCAAAAGGCTCGTTCTGGTGGACAGACCAAACCAGGTTTTGAAGGCGGGCAGATGCCTCTTACAAGAAGACTTCCCAAGAGAGGCTTTAACAATAAGATGTTTGCTACTGTATATGAAATTGTCAATTTATACCAAATTGAAGAGAAATTCAATAATGGTGAAGTGGTAAACAGAGATACTTTGATAGCAAAAGGGCTTGTTAAAGGGAATAAAGACGGTATAAAAGTTTTAGCAGTAGGCGATTTAACTAAAAAGCTTACCTTTGAAGTAAATAAACTATCTTCTTCTGCAGAGGAAAAGATCAAAGCTGCTGGTGGAGAAGTTAAAATCTTGGGGTAATGAATGTTTAAAAAATTAGAGGAAATATTTTCAGTACCGGAATTAAGGAAAAGGATATTTTATACCCTTTTCCTTTTAATTGTTTATAGATTAGGGACACATATCCCTACTCCAGGTATTAATTCTGCTGCTCTTACAGAATTTTTTGCAAGGCAATCTGGGAATATATTGGGATTTTTTGATATGTTCACAGGTGGAGCTTTGAGCAGGTTGACTGTCTGTGGTCTTGGTGTAATGCCTTATATATCAGCTTCTATTATAATGGAACTGTTAGCTGTGGTATCTCCGTACCTTGCTGAACTTAAGAAGCAGGGATCAGATGGTAGGGCAAAGATTACAAAATATACAAGGTATGGGACAGTATTGATCTCAATGATCCAGGGTACGGGTATTGCCATAGGTCTCGAAGGGATGACATCGCCTACTGGAACATCAGTGGTTATTTTCCCAGGTTGGGGATTTAGGATAATAACAGCTTTAACACTTACAGCTGGTACAATATTTTTAATGTGGCTTGGTGAAAAGATTACAGAAAAAGGTATTGGTAATGGGATGTCTATGATAATTTTTGCTGGTATAGTAGCTGCTATCCCAACTGCATCTATGAATACGTTAAGGCTTATTCAGACAGGTGAGCTTCAAGTTCTTACCCTTGCAGCAATCTTATTAATTGTGGTAGCTGTTACAGCAGGGATTGTGTATGTTGAGGCAGCAAGTCGTAGAATACCTATACAGTATATAAAAAGGGGTGCTGTAGGTTTGAGAGGAAATGTAGCTACATCATATCTACCTCTCAAACTGAACACATCGGGGGTTATACCTATAATCTTTGCGGCATCGATAATTTCTTTCCCATCGACTTTGTCATCTTTTTCTAAAAGTGATTTTATAAAGATGATAGGTTTCTATTTATCCCCAAGTCATCTCCTATATTATATTTTATATACCTTTTTGATAGTATTTTTCTGCTATTTTTATACATCAATAATTTTTAACCCAACGGATATAGCGGATAATATTCAGAGAAGTGGTGGGGTAATTCCTGGTAAAAGACCTGGAAGTGATACTGCTGATTTTATAGATTACACACTTTCAAGATTGACTTTTGCGGGTGCTATTTATTTAAGTTTGGTGGCTATTTTACCCCAGGTTGTTCTACATTTATTTAATGTGCCGTTCTATTTTGGAGGTACAAGCGTACTAATTGTAATTGGTGTGTCAATGGATGTTGTCAATAAGATTGAATCTCATCTGATAACTCATAATTATGATGGGTTCTTGTCTAAAGGTAGAATAAAACCAAGAGGTGCGTCATGGTAAATTTGGTTTTTCTTGGTCCTCCAGGTGCTGGGAAAGGGACTCAGTCTGCTTATATTATTCGTGATTATGGTGTAGTACAGATTTCTACAGGGGATATATTAAGATCTGCTGTAAAAGAGGGGACAGAGCTTGGTAAAATGGCAAAAAAATATATGGATGAGGGGAAGCTTGTTCCAGATGATGTAATAATAGGTATTGTGAGAGACAGATTAAAGCAAGATGATTGTAAAAATGGATTTATACTTGATGGATTCCCTAGAACAATACCACAGGCTGTGTCATTAGATGCAATGCTAAAAGATGACCTCAATATATCACTAACACATATTATAAGCTTGGAAGTAGATGATAATCTAATATTAGAAAGGCTTACAGGAAGAAGGACATGTAAAAATTGTGGTAAAGTATATCATATTAAATACAATCCTCCCAAAAAAGATGGAGTTTGTGATGACTGCGGTGGTGAGCTTTACCAAAGAGATGATGATAAAGAGGAGACGATTTCAAAACGCCTAAAAGTATACCACGAACAAACATCTGCTTTAAAAGACTATTATAAAAACTCAGGGAAATTGTTTGTGGTAAATGGTGTAGGTGAAGTTGAAGATATCTATAAACAGATTAAAGAGATTTTAAAATAATGGTGGAGATAAAGAGTCGGGACGAGATCAAAAAAATAAAAGCTGCCTGTGAAGTTGTTAAAGAGGTTTTAGAAAAGGTAGCCAAAGAAATAAAACCAGGAGTTACAACAAAAACTCTTGACAATTTTATAGAAAATATTATAAAGTCCCGTTTTGCCATACCTTCTTTTAAGGGATATAGGGGTTATCCTGCATCATCATGTGTTTCGATTAATGATGTTGTGGTGCATGGTATTCCATCAGATGTTACTTTAAAAGAAGGGGATATTGTAAGTATAGATGTGGGGGCTTATAAAGATGGCTTCCATGGTGATGCTTGTAGGACATTTTGTGTAGGTGATGTAACTCAAGAGAGAAAAAAACTTGTTGAGGTTACAGAAGGTTCTTTTTTTGAAGGTATGAAGTTTGCTGATGAGAAACATAGATTGCATGATATATCATATGCAATCCAGAGCTATGTTGAAAAACATGGTTTCAACGTCATTAGAGACTATTTTGGGCATGGTATAGGTAGGGAGCTTCATGAGGAACCTACAATCCCTAATTTTGGCAAACCTAACCGCGGCATAAGGCTTAGGGCTGGCATGGTTTTAGCTATAGAACCTATGGTTGTAGTTGGTAATTGGGAAGTAAAAGTGTTGAATGATGGATGGACAGTTATTACTGCAGATGGTAAAGATGCTGCCCATTATGAAAACACTATAGCGATTACCAATAATGGACCAGAAATATTAACATTGTGAAGGATACATATGGGGAAAAAAGATGATGTAATTGAATTTGAAGGCACAGTTGTTGAAGCTCTACCTAATGCAATGTTTAAGGTAGAGTTGGAAAACAAACATGTAATATTGTGTCATTTATCCGGAAAGATGAGGATGAATTTTATAAGGATACTTCCCGGAGATAAGGTGACTGTAGAGATGTCTCCATATGATCTAACAAAGGGCAGAATAACTTACAGGCATAAGTAAAAAGAGGTGTATGAGATGAAAGTAAGATCTAGTGTAAAACCTATCTGTAATAAGTGTAAGATAATTAAAAGAAAAGGGGTTGTAAGAATTATATGTGAAAACCCCAAACATAAGCAAAGACAAGGTTAAGGAGGATATTTGTGGCTCGTGTAGCTGGTGTAGACATCCCTAATAACAAAAAATTGGAAATAGGTTTGACCTATATTTACGGTATAGGTAGAAGTACTGCAAATAAGATAATAGCAGATATTGGTCTTGATAGTAATAAGAAGATCGGTGATCTGACAGAGCAAGAGATCTCTTCTATTCGTAAGTATATTGATGAGAATCTTAAGGTAGAGGGTGATTTAAGAAAAGATATCGCTCTTAATATAAAGAGACTTATAGAGATAAACTGTTATAGAGGCTACAGACATAAAAATGGTATGCCTGTGAGAGGTCAGAAAACAAGAAGCAATGCCCGTACCAGAAGAGGATTGGCTGGTAAACGCGGTATTAAGAGAAAGTAGTTAGTTTTTAGGAGGAATAATGGCGGCTAAGGTTAGAAAAAAAAGAGAGAAAAAGATAGTTCCAAGGGGATTTGCAAATATCCACTCAACTTTTAATAATACTATAGTAACATTTACTGACCTAACAGGGAATGTTTTGTGTTGGTCTTCTGGCGGAACTGAAGGATTTAAAAACTCAAGAAAATCTACTCCATATGCAGCACAAATAGCTGCAGAAGCAGCAGCTAAAAAAGCTTTAGATTATGGCGTTCGTGAAGTAGAGGTAAATGTTAAAGGGCCAGGGGCAGGCAGAGAGAGTGCAATCAGGGCTATTCAGTCTGCTGGTATAAAAATTACTGTAATTAGGGATACTACACCTATTCCTCATAATGGATGTAGACCAAGAAAGAAAAGAAGAGTTTAACGGAGGTTTAAATTGGCTAGATATACAGGACCATCATGCAAACTTTGTAGAAGGGAAGGTATGAAGCTTTACCTTAAAGGTGAGCGTTGTTATAAAGATAAGTGTGGAATAGAGAAGAAATCTTACCCACCTGGGCAACATGGACAGCTTAAAAAGAAATTAAGCGATTATGGTGTTCAGCTTAGGGAAAAACAGAAAGTTAAAAGAATATACGGGATACTAGAGTCTCAATTTAGACTCTATTTTGAAAGAGCTGTTCAAATGAAGGGTATCACAGGAGAAAACCTTCTTCAATTATTAGAGAGAAGGCTTGATAATGTTGTCTATAGGGGCGGTTTTGCTTCTAGTAGATCTCAGGCAAGGCAGCTTGTCAGACATAATCATTTTCTTGTAAATGGCAAAAAAGTTAACATCCCATCTTTTTTGGTTAAACCTGGTGATGTAATTGAAGTTAAGGAAAAGAGCCGTGATAATAAACTTATCGTAGAAGCTTTAGAAACAGCTGAGGGTAGAGGAACTTCTGATTGGATGAGTATAGATAAATCAGCATTTAAAGCTGTTATAAACAGGCTGCCAGAAAGAAGTGATGTTGGTTATGATATCCAGGAGCACTTAATAGTAGAGCTTTACTCTAAATAATAGGCTCTTAGGAGGACCATTATAATGATATTAATGAATTTTAAAAATTTGATAAAGCCTAAGAAGTTAGAAGCTTCTCCTGAAAATAACGATAGGTATGGCGTTTTTGTGGCAGAGCCTCTAGAAAGAGGTTTTGGTATTACGATTGGTAACTCGTTGAGGAGAATCCTTCTTTCTTCAATAGAAGGGACAGCTGTAGTTGCTGTTAAAATAAATGATGTTACCCATGAATATACTACAATACCAGGTGTGCTTGAGGATGTTGTTGAGATAATCCTGAATATAAAGATGCTTGAGCTGAATCTTAATACCCATGAGCAGAAAAAGGTATATATAAAGAAAAAAGGTGAAGGTGTTGTAAAGGCATCTGATATACAAGGAGATCCCTTAGTTCAGATATTAAATCCTGATCAACATATAGCTACAATTACAGATCCTAATGCTGAGCTTAATATTGAGATGTATGTTGAAAGGGGTATAGGATATGTTCCCTCTGAAGATATGAAAGGGAAATTTAATGATATACACATCATTCCTGTGGATGCTATATTTACACCTATCAAAAGAGCTAATTTTAGGGTCGAAAATGCTCGTGTTGGTCAGAGTACAGACTATGATAAACTTATTCTTGAAGTGGAAACAGATGGATCTGTAGCTCCAGAGGATGCAATCGGTTTTGCTGCTAAGATTTTAAAAGATCATATGGATCTGTTTATAAATTTTGATGAGCCAGATTATAGTGAAGAGACCGATAAAGCTGAATCTAAAAATGAACAGATTCTTGAACTTCTTGATAAAAGTATAGAAGAGCTTGAGCTTTCTGTAAGAGCTTATAACTGCTTAAAGAATGCTGAGATTAAAACTCTTGCTGAACTTTGCAGCAAAACGGATAATGATATGTTAAAAACAAAGAATTTTGGAAGGAAATCCCTTGAGGAGATTAAAAAAGTCTTACATGAATTGGGTCTTAGTTTAGGTATGGACCTTGAGGCTTTGGGTTATAAAAAAATAGAGAGGGAAGAAGATGCGTCATAAGTGTGGATATAAAAAATTAGGTAGATCTACAGACCATAGACTTGCAATGCTAAGGAACTTAGCAATATCTTTAATAGAAAAGGGTAGGATTGAAACAACGGTTGATAGAGCTAAAGAATTAAGGTCTTTTGTTGAACCTATTATCACCCTTGGTAAAAAAGGGGATTTATCTGCAATCAGGCTTGCATACAAAAAGCTTCATAACAAAGATGCTGTTAGGACTGTTTTTAAAGAACTTGCTCCAAAATACAAAACTAGACCTGGTGGATATACAAGAGTATTGAAGACTCGTATACGTAGAGGCGATAACGCTACTATGGCAATTATTGAGTTTGTTAGCGAAGAAGCATCTGAGAAAAAAGCTGAGTAAGCTGATAAATGCTATTGTGTAAGTTAAGGGGGGTATCCCCCTTTTTTAATTTATAACTATGGAAAGTATAATAAAGTTTGGGAAGAAGATCGTTGAACAAAATTTAGCGACATCTTTTTTTGGCAATTTATCTATAAGAGAAAATGATAAAATACTCATTACTAAAACCGGGACAATGCTTGATGAATTATCGAAAGATGATATTGTAGAAATTAGCTTATTTGAAGGATCCGAACTCGATAATATTGCTTCATCAGAGCTTATTGTGCATAGAAATATTTATCTTGAAACTGATGCTAATGCAGTTATGCATACCCATTCATTATACTCGATTTTAATGGGGAATTTAGATCCATATTATATTGAGATCGAAACTGGAGAGGCTGTCCCATTTTTAAAAACTGTGCCTATTGTGGAGGGTAGAAGTGGGAGTTTGGAGTTGGG
>Ga0124948_1079171_pt1 | contig 14647 bp, 10 predicted proteins | sample YNPNP_2100MetaT_FD_92948 | JGI IMG/M metagenome (GOLD analysis project Ga0124948, IMG submission 92948) | Anoxygenic and chlorotrophic microbial mat microbial communities from Yellowstone National Park, USA - YNP NP_2100 MetaT (Metagenome... ...
CAATGGTATAATCCACACAGGTATCATCGTCTGCTCTTAAGGACATCACTATGCTCACCTACGAGCAACTGATTTCACTGCTCATTGAAGCTCTCGAACAGCAGCAGATCAACATTGTGCACACGCAAGAATTGGTCGATGTACACACAATGGGGCGAAGTCTGTATGTCACTTGTCTAGCCCCAAACGTTGACAAACACGGTAACTGGACACAGCCACCCTTACGGGCGGTCATCAGTTTGCAATGGCCGGCTGAGCTGACCGTTGTTTCACTCCACGGGACACCAATGATCGATATGCTCAATCAGCTCATTACCCGTCGTCAGGAACTACAGCGCGAATACCTGTTTGGGTTTGAGCTAACCTACTATTTACCGTTAAGTCAGGCCGAGCAAGCAGCAGCCGAACCATTGTTTCAGACCGAAAAGGTTATTGATCTGTTTGCCGATCAATTCGACATAGATAACAACCTGGCTATTCATGCTGTGATGCGTTATGGTGTTGATCAGGAGCCGATGCTAACCCAATTAACCGTCACGCGCCAATTCCCAATCCTTCGCTTAGAACTCGATCTGGTTGAAGAAGCGACAACTGCGATAGCCGATGAGCTGCACGAGATGCTACCGCGGCTCTACACCGCCTTCCCTGCCGACCCAGACGAGCCAGAGCTTGATCCGCAGCTCTATTTACGTCCACCCATTGCCTGATGCCATTTTCATCTCTTGCACTCCAGGCATTGCTACAACCTGGCGTGAGCGAGCGCTGGCATGCCATACAACGGCTGTTGCATCCAGAGATGCTGGCACTGGCCCAGCAGGCAGCCGAACGGGCGGCCCTGCTTTTACCACGACAATGGCCGCTCTACGAATTGAGTTTTAAGTCACGACGGGCAATTGACCGTGGGAGTGGTCGTCGCGATCCGATTGCAGACTACTGGTTTGCCTTCGATCGGCCACCACGTGGCGCTGGTGTTATGGTTACCGTGAGTGGCCTTGAACGCACTCTTGCGGTTGGACTGCAACTGTGGGGGGTACGCCGCCCACAACTAGCTCACCTCTGGCGTACCGCACGACCGGTATGGGAAGCGTTGATTGATCGGATTGAGCGTGAAGGTCAGGCCCGTTTTGCCGGTCGGCGGTTGCCGGTACCAGGAATGCGCTGGATCGACCACTATCTCAGTCGTCGTGCGCAGTACCTTTGGGCCGGTTTTGTGTACTCTTGGGATCGTCTGCCGTCGGCAGAGCAGGTGATCGAAGATATTTGTACCCTTCTCCCGCTAAATGAGGCGCTCATGGAGCAGGCCGAAATCGATCTGGTGCCTTCCCATACGTTACGCGAAACGCCAGAACGCTACGTTACCGGCGCGCCATCGGTCGCTCAGATCGCAACGATCGTTCGTCGGCGTGGTATGGTCATTGACGACCATATCTTGCAATCTTTTCATCTCGCCGTTCAGGTGCGGCCACTGGTCATCCTGGCGGGGCCGAGTGGCAGTGGTAAGACCTGGTTGACCCGCCTCTACGCCGACGCCTTAGCAGGAGTTGATGAAGGTCAGCCCAACCCGTTCTACCTCCTAGTAGCAGTTCAACCTGACTGGCACAGTGCCCGCGATCTGCTTGGTTATTACAACACCCTGACCGGGCTATACCAACCAACGCCATTTTTGCGTCATGTGTTGAAGGCAGCGGCTGATCCCAATCAGACCTATATTGTCTGTCTCGACGAGATGAATCTGGCGCGACCAGAATATTATCTGGCACCGATACTATCGGCGATGGAGACGGCCGAGGGATTGATCGATCTGGGTACACCACTCACCGAAACACCACTGGCTGGCGGCGGAATCGTGCATAATCCGTTGCGGTTACCGATCAATTTGCGTCTAATCGGCACTGTTAACGTCGACGAAAGTACCTTCACCCTGAGCGATAAAGTTCTCGACCGGGCTAATCTGATTGAGCTAGGTTCGGTTGACGTACAGGCACTGCGTGTAATGTACCAGATCGAAGATGAGCAGATATGGAACATTTTGAGCGAGGTACAGACTCTCTTTCGCGAAGCAGGGCGACCAGCGGGTTACCGGGCATTGCGCGAGACACTCGTGTTCATAACGCAAGCAAGTGACATGACGACTCTGGAGGCACTCGATCTTCAGCTCTTGCAACGTTTCTTACCGCGTCTGCGCGGCGATGATACACCGCGGTTTCGTCACGCCCTCAGCAGATTACAAACCCTTTGTGTTGGGAAACTACCTCGCAGCGCGACTCGCCTTGCGCAAATGATTGCCCGACTCGACCGGGAAGGGTACACCGACTTTTATGGGTATTAGACAGCACCCGTGACCTTTTCAGCAATTTCAGCGTCGGGTCTCCTTCGATCCTGGGTGGGTGGGCCACTCGTTCGCGTGATGCAGAACGCGGCGAATCCCTCGCCTTCTTCCCAATCCCCTTCCTCTCGTCCTGGCGGAGAGGAAGGGGAAACGTAAGACGAGTTTGGTTCCCAGCACACCACTGCGGTGGCAGACATCATCAGCGAGCCAACCGGATCGTCATCGAGAGGGCCGTCAGAACGAGAAGCTGCACGCCTTCGCACGCACTGCAAGCGGGTTGGGAAGTCAGCTTCTCATTCATTCCTGCCTCTTTTTCCTGGTTTCTCTGTGCTATCCGAGAAGGGAAAGCACTGTACCATCCCGATTATTTAGGTACGTGCTTACGCCACTCGTGCCGCTGCCAGGCAGCGCACGGCGTGCGGAACATTCCCCACCAATTGCCACGAGCGACCACGGTCATCGCTACGCCAGATCTGGCCGGTATCGGTTCCGAGCCAAACAACGTCAATATGGTAACTACTTGGAGCAAATGCACTCAACCGACCATCCCAGCTTACCGACACCTGTTGCCAGTTTTTTTCACCATCATCACTCCGCAGCAGACGTGTTCCATCAGCATTCGCGGCTAAAAGCACCTCTTGCTTCCCAGAGAGCACGGCTAACAGTGAGCAATCGGCCAGGGGAGGTTCAGTCTGACGCCAGACACCCATCCCCTGAACTGTGGCGACAGGAATTTGATTACTATTCAGGAAATTAAAGAGTAAGCGATCTTCAGCATCGGCTTCACGCCACTGCCGCCCCCCATCATCACTCCGCCAAAAGGCCTGCTTCGTGGCGGCAACCAGACTCAGCGAGTCGGCTGCGACCAGACCAATGATTTGCTCACCAGGAAGGGAAACATCAGGCAACAACCGCCAGCGTCCTACGCCACCCGGATCACTAAACACATAAAGGCCATTATCGGTACCAACGTAAAGCACTCCTGCTTTTGCCATATTGTCTGGTTTACCGAACCCGTTTTACAACAGGCCCGGAAGGCCGCCTTTCTTCGGCCACCATAAACACGTTACACCAACATCTTATGCCATATTTGCTCATTTGACGAACCAGATAGAGTCTCTATGATTGAGTGTTACGCAATCGGATACTCTGAGAGCCTGATCAACAACCCGGCTTTCTCATTGGGCACGTACCGTACCTGTGCGACCATTGCGTGAGGTCCCCCCTCCTCGCCTCGTGCGGAAGAGAAAAGGGTCTGGGGGGAAGGTGAGGATACCAGTTGCCCGCCAACATTTCTCTCACCATTCTGACGATGCTATAGTCGAGCCTCATCAAAAGCCCAGGTTTTTGATCATACTCTGCGTACCAAACGAACCATTCTTCCGTATTGTACTGCCTGTGCCCCTTTCTCTCACAGCAATTCCCGACCTGCACACCGTTTTCCCAAAAACGCGGACCGCTGACTTGAGTCGAGCAGTTGGTAATAGAAAGGGATTGACTGACGTAGCACTTCCGCAAGGAAGGGATCATAGAGTGGAACCCGTCGCTACTGCGCGGTGGCAAGAAAAAAAGAGGGGAGAGAGCCTACCTCACCCATCCGCAGCTCTGATAGGAGAGGAAGGACGCAGGGGAAAGCGAGGGTGCCAGACAGACCTTGCAGCACCGGCACCGACACCATTGCTACTTACCGCATTGGCTTATCATCTAGCATTGGTTATAGGAGTGTGCTATGATAAACAAAGTAATTCCGGTAAGAGCACATCCCCGTTTGATGACTCCTCCAGATGTTCGCACATGACAACTCATGGCGGGATAAAGCTATGTCGCTTGCATCGATCCGGTATTTCTGGCGTAGTGCCGATCCAATCCCCAGTGCTATTCGGTTAGCTATCTGGTATGTTCTGATCGCTGGGGGCTGGATCATCGTTTCTGATCGCCTGTTACGTGTGATTGCGACTAACGCCGAAGACCTGACAAACTGGCACACGCTTAAGGGATGGGTTTTCGTTGCCATTATGGCGATCTGGCTAGGCATTGAGCGCTGGCGAACGCTCACGCATAATCAGATGATCAAAGACAAACTCCGCGCCGCAAATGCGGAACTCCAGGAACTTAATGCCTCGCTCGAACGGCGTATTGCTGAACACATAGCACCCTTGCAGACAGCCAATCAAGAGTTGAGTGAACTTAACCAGGAACTCGAAACATTCACCTCTATCGTCTCACACGACTTGAAAGCTCCGCTACGAGTGATTGATGGATACAGTCAACTATTATTCCGTTTTCACGCCAGCCATCTCGATGAAGATGGCCGCCAGTGCATACAGAATATTCGAGCTGCGATCAAGCAGATGAATCAGTTAATTGACGATCTGCTGACATACACCCACATCGAGCGTAAACCACTTCACTACACCATTATTGACCTGGACAGCATCATTCAGGAGATTCTCGATTTCTATACCGATCAGATTACGGGTCGTGGCGTTATTGTCGAGCGTGAGCTGCGCTGCTCACGGCTGCGCGGCGATGCAACTGGCTTAGCCATCGCGCTTCGCAATCTGATTGACAACGCGCTCAAGTTCAGCTTGCACGTTCCTCAACCACGACTTACGATTGGCAGTGATATTCAGCATAACGCAGTACGATTGTGGGTAAAAGACAACGGCATCGGATTTGACATGCGCGATCATGATCGCATTTTTACGATTTTTCAGCGTTTACATCCACAGGAAGCCTACCCTGGTACGGGCATTGGGCTGGCAATTGTCCGTAAAGCGATAGAGCGCATGGATGGGAAAGTATGGGCTGAAAGCGGACCCGGTGTTGGAGCAACCTTTTACCTGGAGATACCACATGCCGTCGTATCCACTTCGTCTGCTGCTGATTGAAGATAATCCCTTTGACGCCGATCTCTTTCGGCGTACAATGCACCAGTTCAATCCTGCAACAACGATCACCCATATCTCTTCGTATCGCGCAGCCTACGAACATGTGCAGGGATTATCGCCTGTCAATGTTCCTTACGAAGGGGTCGTTCTTGACCTGCACCTGCGTGACGGTGATGGGCTTGATCTGCTGGCCCTGATCCGGTCGCAAAACCTACCGCTTGCGGTTGTTATTTTGACCGGTGGCGGAGGTGATCACATGGTTGTTAGTGCCCTCAAGGCCGGCGCCGACGATTATGTAATCAAACGTGATGACTACCTTGACCGTATCGGTGCAATTATTGAACAGGCATGCCTACGTTTCCATTCGCAACAGGCGCGACGGAGTACGGCTATTCAGGTAACGGTAATTGAATTTTCACCGACCGATACTGAAACAACTATTCAATACCTGCAACGCACGGCACCCCATATCCACTGTAGGCATATCCGTGGCTGGAACGCGCTTCGCCACGAACTTGATCGCGGTCACCAGGTTGGTGATGTTGTGCTGATTAATTGCACCCAACCTACGCTAGCAATGCTCGATCTGGTCAAGGAACTACTCCAGTTTCGCCAACTCAGTCAGCCGATCATTGTGATGGCTCAGCCCGGCAATGAAGAGTTTCCACTTCAAGCGCTGCGGCTGGGGGTAGCCGATTATATCATCAAACGTGAAGGGTTCCTCGGACAACTGGCAATTGCCATAGAAAATGCGCACTACCGTACTCAACTCTATCAGCAACACCGCCGTCTCCAGTTGCAGGCGCAAGCCCTCAACGATGCAGCCAACACGATCGTCATCACCGATCGGAATGGTATTATCGAGTGGGCCAATCCAGCATTCACGACACTTACCGGCTATGAGGTCAGCGAAGTGATTGGCCGCTCGACGCGGATTCTGCGCTCTGGCAAGCACGATCGAGCATTCTACACTGAACTCTGGGAGCAGATTTTGTCGGGTAAACCGTGGCGAGGGCGGATCATCAATCGGCGGAAAGATGGCAGCCTCTACCACGAAGAGATGACAATTACGCCCGTTGCTGATGAGTATGGACAGATTTATCGTTTCATTGCTATTAAACAAGATATTTCCGAACAGGTTGCCCGTGAACAGCGACGGGCAATTATCGCTGCCATCGGTGCGGCACTGCGTCCGGCACAGTTGTGGTCAGAACTCACGCCAATTTTGCTTGGGCAGGTACGTGAGGTCATGCAGGCTGAAAGTATTGCGCTGTTGCGGCTGGTAGAATCGATGCTCCACATCGAACTGGCGCTCAACTGTCTGGCCGGTCTCGAACAGCAGCCCGCTTTACTGGCGACAATAACCGAACGGCTCAGTCGCGCCGACGGGCCGATAGAACTTACTGATGTATTTGAAACAGCGACAAAGATTGTTATCGGTGTTTCTCTGAACGCTGCCAACCGTCAGATTGGTGCGCTCCTCTTTACGCGATCAACGCCGCTGAGCGAATTTGAGACAAAACTGCTTAGCGACATTGCCGAACTAGCGGCAAATGCCCTGCATCGTACCGATCTGTTCGAGCAGCTTCGTGCGGCTAACGCCGAGTTGCGTGCGGCTTACGACGAGACAATTGAAGGCTGGTCGCGTGCGCTTGACCTGCGTGACCGTGAGACAGAAGGACATTCGCGGCGCGTAACCGAGTTGACGATACGCATCGCAGCCCGTATGGGCTTTAGCGAAGAAGAACTGGTGCATATCCGTCGTGGTGCTCTGCTGCACGATATTGGCAAAATGGGGATTCCCGATGCGATCCTGCTCAAACCCGGCCCGCTCGACGAGAAAGAATGGGCGATTATGCGCACGCATCCTACGCTGGCAGTCGAACTTTTACGTCCGATTGCATTCCTGGCTCCCGCCCTCGACATTCCGTGGTGTCACCATGAAAAGTGGGATGGCACAGGCTACCCGCGCGGTCTGCGCGGTGAGGAAATCCCGCTACCCGCCCGTATCTTCGCAGTGGTCGATGTCTACGATGCCTTAACGAGTGATCGTCCCTATCGGGCAGCCTGGTCACAGGAACGGGCACTTGCTTACATTCGCGAACAAGCCGGGCGCCATTTCGATCCACGAGTGGTCGAGGTATTTGAACAGGTCATCACCGAAATCGGCAGCAATGCTATAATGAAGTGAATATCTATCGCTGGCCCTTGCGGGCAAGCGCTTGTCGTGTTTCGTACCAGGCAGCCTTACTGCCTGTCGTGAGGTGTTGATATGCTGAATTTTCTCCGGCGTCTGCTCGGCGACAGCAACGAAAAGGAGCTGCGCCGGTTGCAACCAATTATTGATGAGATCAATCGGCTCGCGCCAGCATTTGCGGCACTCAGCGATGCTGAATTGCGCGCCAAAACTGATGAGTTTCGCAAACGTCTGACCGATGGTGAGACGCTTGATGATATTTTGCCTGAAGCGTTTGCAACCGTGCGCGAGGCAGCCGCACGCACGATTGGGCTACGCCACTATGATGTGCAATTGATCGGTGGAATTGTCTTGCATCAGGGCAAGATCGCCGAGATGAAGACCGGTGAAGGTAAAACACTGGTTGCCACCCTTCCACTGTACCTCAATGCGCTGGAAGGGAAAGGGGCCCATCTGGTGACAGTAAACGATTACCTGGCTAAAGTGGGCGCAGGCTGGATGGGGCCAATCTACCACTTTCTCGGTCTCTCGGTGGGGTTTATTGCCCACAATCAGAGTGCACTGTACGATCCTGATTACATTGACCCCAATGCCAATCCCGAAGATCAGCGTCTCGTCCACTGGCGGCCCTGCACGCGCCGCGAAGCTTACCTGGCCGACATCACCTACGGTACCAACAACGAGTTCGGCTTCGATTATCTGCGCGACAATATGGCCTACGAGAAGTCGCAGCTCGTGCAGCGCGAATTGCATTACGCCATTGTCGATGAAGTAGATAACATCTTGATCGACGAAGCACGTACACCGTTGATTATCTCTGGCCCGGCCCAGAAATCTTCGGATCTGTACCGCCAGATGGCCCAACTCGTGCGCCAGTTGCGTCGTTCTTCGGTATCGGCTAAACAGGTGAAAGAAGAGGGTTTGGAGCCGGACGGCGACTTTTTCATTGACGAACGGACGAAGAGCATCTACCTGAGTGAAAAGGGGATCGAGAAGCTCGAACGGCTACTCCGTATTCCAGCAGGTGAAAGTCTGTTCGACCCTGAACACTACGAAAAGATGCACTATATCGAGAATGCGCTCAAAGCGCAATTTATCTACCAGCGTGATCGCGATTACATGGTTACCCCAAACGGTGAAGTGGTGATCATTGACGAATTCACCGGGCGGGCAATGCCAGGACGACGCTGGAGTGATGGCCTCCATCAGGCAATCGAGGCCAAAGAAGGGGTGCCTATTAAGAACGAAAATGTCACGCTGGCCACCATTACCTTCCAAAACTATTTTCGTATGTACAAAAAGCTGGCCGGTATGACCGGTACCGCTTATACTGAGCGCGAGGAGTTTGCCAAGATTTACAATCTTGAGGTTGTGGTCATCCCGACTCACAAGCCAATGATTCGCGAAGACCTGCCCGATCAGATTTACGCAACCGAAGAAGCGAAGTTCAAAGCGGTGTTGCGTGAAGTGCAAGAAATGCACGAGCTTGGGCGTCCGGTTCTCATCGGTACCACGTCAGTTGAGACATCCGAGCGCCTCAGTGCGATGTTGAAACAGGCCGGCATCCCGCATAACGTGCTCAATGCCAAGCACCATGAACGCGAAGCTGCCATCATAGCCCAGGCTGGCCGAAAGGGTGCCGTCACCGTCGCGACCAATATGGCCGGGCGTGGTACAGACATCTTGCTCGGTGGGAATCCTGATGGCCTGCTTGAAGAGTTTCTGCGCAAAGAAGGTCTTACCCTTGAAACTGCTACGCCGGAACAGAAGCGGGCAGCCTGGGAGAAAGCCCGCGCTCAGACTGAAGCGGAAGGTGAAGAGGTGCGTCGGCTCGGTGGTCTGCACGTCATCGGCACCGAACGACACGAAGCCCGCCGGATCGATAACCAGTTGCGCGGTCGTGCTGGTCGGCAAGGTGATCCCGGTTCGTCACGCTTCTTCCTCTCGCTCGAAGACGAACTGCTACGTCGTTTCGGACCAGTGGATCGGATTAAGCGTTTGATGGAACGCTTCGTCGACTCCGACATTCCCCTGCAAGCTGGTCTGCTCGACCGCACCATCGAGAGCGCACAAACCCGCGTTGAAGGGTATAACTTCGATGTGCGCAAGCACACCGTCGAATTCGACGATGTGATGAATAAGCAGCGGCAGATCATCTACGCTGACCGCAGGGCGATTCTCGATGAAGTGGACATGCGTGAGCGTGTGCTTGATCTGATCGCTGAAGAGATCCAACAGCGCATCGATGAACACCTGGTAGAAGGCTTTGACGACGAAGACCTGACCAATCTGCTACGTGATTACCGACGTATTAATCCAACATTACCACCCTCGGTCACGGCTGAAACGCTAAAAGGAAAAACGAAAGAGGAGATCGAGCAGTACCTGCTTGATCATCTTGAGACAACGTATGCCGAGCGCGAGAAGGCAGTTACCCCCGACGTGATGCGTACTATTGAACGACGGGTCATGCTTGGCGCGATTGATCGACAGTGGATTGATTATCTGACAGCAATGGATGAGCTGCGGCAAAATATTTTGCTGCAAGCATACGCGCAACGTGATCCGCTGGTTGAATTCAAGCGTGAATCGTTCCGTATGTTTGAGGAGCTAAAGCAAAATATTGCCCGCGATATTGTTTATAATATCATTCCGGCCACATTCCAATACGAGGCGTATCTGCGCCAGATCGCCGAAGAGCAGGCACGCCGCCTGGCAACTGCCCGCACAAGCGATAATGGTAGCACCGACACATCGCGTAAGCCACAGCGACGGACGACACCTCAGATTGGTCGTAATGATCCGTGTCCATGCGGTAGTGGCAAGAAGTTCAAACATTGCCATCTCGGACGTGAGCACGAGCTGGCGACTCTGATGAACGCAGAACCAGCAGGCAGACCGGCACCAGCAGCCCAGTCTACTCGCTCAACAGTCGCCGAAGAAGCAACCAGGATTCGGGCTGCCATCGAGAGTGGGCAACTCCCATCCACTACCACACCACCACGTGGCCGGCAACCGTCGGCAGTGCCACGCGGTAAAAAGCGATGACTTCGGATGGCAGCCATCAGTGCCGAAGGGGCGGGTTGTGTACCCGCCCCTGATCATACCCTGTACCTTCCCGACAGTTTCGCCAAATTACATCGCGAAGAAAGACAGATAAAAGATCAAGAAGAAGATAAACGACACCGTATTGGCCAGGAGTGCCGCCAAATAGCAAGCCGAGGCTTTCCGTTTGCGAATCAGCATAAACACGAACCCCTCAACCAGTACAGCTAGCGCAAACGCTGCCACGATCACGACCAGGGGGTTCTCTAGGGACAGTATTAACTGACTGAGCAATCCAATGACGACCGATGAAACTGTACTGGCAATCGCTGCATCCCCCAAGGCTCTGAACAGCGGTTGCCACTTGATCTGCACCAGCGTCAGCCATTCCAACAGCAGCATCAAGATCAGCAGACCAACACCTATCGGGCTAAGTAGAAGTTCAGTGAAGGGAAACATTGATTCAACCTTTAGACAATACGCCGTACTGACCGTAGACCGACATTATAGTGGATCATTGTGATAACTTGTTAAACGCCGGGCCAGGCTACCGGCCAAGTTCAGCGCTGCCGCGAAGGTTCGATCACGGCTCAGGAGCCGTAACTCGCTACTCAGGAGATCGGTTAGCGTCACAGGATCAACTTTTACCATTCGTTCAATCGGGGGAGTATCGGCAACAGTTGCCCGTGTGCGGGCATGCCCTGCATCGTCGGTCTGCGCAACCACAAACTCAGCCCGCTGATTATCGATGGCCCGTAGCACAACGCTCGCCAGACCTGCTCTGGCCGGAGATAACGATGGTCGTATTTCCACACTCACCAGCCGAATAGCTGCCGGCCCAACGCCGACCGCAGGCCGACGCAGGTACAACCGAATTGTCTCACCTTCGATACCAACGGCCTCTTCCAGCGGTGCCCATTTCAGACAACTGGCCAGCCAGCCGACAAAGAGGAGAGCAGCAACCGGATTCACTACTGTACCGGCAGCATATTCGATCACAATCTCATCGATCCGATGCAAGTGCGGTAAAAAGGTACGGCTGTCGAAGAACTGGGCCACCAACTCACGCCAGGGGGTCAGACGAGTCCACCCCAGATCGCTCACTGCTGGCGCACCCTTTGCCTTTTGCTCAAAGGTTGCCAGCTCAGCCAGTTCTGTCAGTGGTTCGGTAAACGTCGTTGAATCGACAATGACTCGATCACACAACCGATACAGGCGTTGTACCAATGGTTGGGCGAACGGTTGAGGACCGGGCGCCCATAGGACAACCGGCAGATCAGGAACCAACAACGGCAATACCAGTCCGGCCAGTTGCCCGGCTGGCGTCCCTCGCGCACTGATCGTAATTTGTTCACCACACACCTGGGTACGGCCAGCATTGGTAAGCGTACAGAGCGCTTGCACCTGCGCTTGCACTTCGACAGTTGTACCAGGACGGTCGATCACTATCACCGTGCGATTGGGATGCTGTGCAGTCAACCCTGGGGCAACTGAGAGAATCTGTTCTGCCCAGGCATCGTCTGGCGCCCGTGCTATCAGGTTCAGGGTCAAAGCTCGGATAACTGCCTGACCACCAGCGTTGGGATGGATGGCCTGTTCTTGCCACATCTGACGTAATTCGCGCTCGATGGCACCAATATCGATTACCGTCTGGCTCATATCTACTCCACCATTTCATAATCGCCGCCAGGATCGACCATCACGAGCGATAAACTCATCAGCCTCTACAGGCCCCCAACTTCCGGCTTCATAGTTTGGAAACGGCAGTGGTGGACCTTCAGCCCATGCCCGCAAGATTGGCGTCAACAATGTCCAACTAGCTTCAACCTCATCACGACGAGTAAAGAGGGTGCCATCACCGAGCATGCAATCGAGCAAGAGACGTTCGTATGCTTCCGGTGAAGTGACCCCAAACGATGCTCCATACCGAAAATCCATTGTGACAGGGCGAATCTGCGGTTGACCGGGTACTTTCGAGCTAAACTTGAGCGAAATCCCTTCATCGGGTTGTATCTTCATTGCCAGAACGTTCGGCTCAAGGTCGTTCAGTGGTGTATCGGCGAAAATCATCGTCGGGGCAGCCTTAAATTGGATGGCAATTTCGCTAACCCGCCGTGGTAAGCGCTTCCCGCTGCGTAAGTAGAACGGTACCCCAGCCCAACGCCAGTTGTCGATGAAGAGTTTCAACGCCACATAGGTTTCGGTCTGCGACGTCGGTGACACACCCTTTTCTTCGCGATAACCGCGCACCGGTCGGCCATTGGCACTGCCCGGCCCGTATTGACCACGTACAGTATCATGCAGTGCAATTGGACGTATGGCGCGTAAGACCTTCACCTTTTCATCACGCACCGCATCAGCGTCGTATACCGATGGTGGTTCCATTGCCACCAGACACAGCAATTGCATCAGGTGATTCTGGATCATATCACGCAGGGCGCCAGAGGTGTCGTAGTAGCCACCGCGATCTTCAACACCTATGGTTTCGGCAACAGTAATTTGCACATGATCGATATGACTACGATGCCAGATTGGCTCGAAGATGGCATTGGCAAACCGGAAGATCAAGATATTCTGTACCGTCTCTTTACCGAGATAATGGTCAATCCGGTAGACCTGATCTTCATTGAAAACCGACAGAACTTCGGCGTTGAGGGCCTGGGCACTGGTCAAATCGTGACCAAATGGCTTTTCAATAATGATGCGCGTCCAGCCAGACGAGCGAGCCAAACCGTGGGCGCCCAATTGGGCAATAATGGTTGGGTAGGCTTCCGGTGGGGTTGCCAGATAAAAGACGCGGTTACCACCGGTACCACGCTCTCTATCAATTGCCGCCAGTCGTTCGACTAGACGACGATACGCATCAGCATCGTCAAAATTGCCCCAATGGTAATAAATGCCCTGGGCAAAACTGGCCCACAATTCCGGATCAACCGGCCCTGAGCGAGAGTTTGTATTGATGGCTTCGCATAGGAGTTCGCGAAAAGACTCATCGGTCCAATCACGACGGGCGAAGCCGACCACCGAAAAGCCAGCCGGTAAACGACGTTCACGGGCCAGATTGTACAGCGCAGGTACCAACTTGCGTCTGGTCAAATCACCGCTGGCGCCGAAGATGACCATTGTGCATGGTTCAGGGGTACGGCCCATACGTAACCCGGTGCGTAGTGGATTGTCCAGGAAAGCCATTGTCACGTCAACTTACTCCACTTTTTTTACTGCGTGGCCACCAAATTGTTGGCGTAGGGCCGCCAGAACTTTCATACTGAAACTATCTTCCTGGCGTGAACGAAAACGCATCTGTAACGACAGTGTAATAACCGGCGCCGGCACATTGAGATCAATGCTCTCTTGCACTGTCCAGCGACCTTCACCACTATCTTCAACGTAGCCACGGATACTCGACAAATCAGCATCGGCGGAAAATGCTCGTTCGGCCAGTTCTAACAACCATGAGCGTACAACACTCCCTTGATTCCAGAGATGACTAATTTTCGCCAGATCGAAATCGTATCGCGATTGGCGGAGGATCTCGAAGCCTTCGGCGTAGGCCTGCATCATCCCATATTCGATCCCGTTGTGGATCATCTTTACGAAATGACCGGCACCGTGAGGTCCACACAGCAAATAGCCTTCCGGTGGCGCAAGTGTTTGCAAGAGCGGCTCAACATGACGGAATGTAGCCTCATCACCACCGACCATCAGACAATAACCTACCTGCAAGCCCCAAATGCCTCCGCTCACGCCGACATCGAGAAAACGCAGGCCCTGGGCTGTTAACTGTTCAGCGTGGGCAATACTGGCCTTGTAGTTGTTGTTGGCGCCATCGATCACAATGTCGCCTACCGAAAGGAGTGGAGTCAAAGCGGCCAGATGCTCGTCGGTAGCCGCACCGGCTGGCAACATCAACCAGACTACTCGTGGTGGAGTGAGCATTGCTACCAGATCGGCCAGCTCTTCAGCGGCAATCATGTCGTGCTCGGCTGCCAACGCTCGTGCTTTTTCAACAGTGCGGTTGTACACAATCACCCGGTGCCCGCCTCGTCGCAAACGAATCGCCATGTTGGCACCCATACGTCCAAGACCGATCAGACCTACTTCCATGATATGCTCCTTGATTATTCAAAGCAGGTAGGTGTATTGACAATTGTTGCACAGGCATTATACTCCCCTCTGATGATCGTG
>Ga0124948_1008676_pt1 | contig 13719 bp, 12 predicted proteins | sample YNPNP_2100MetaT_FD_92948 | JGI IMG/M metagenome (GOLD analysis project Ga0124948, IMG submission 92948) | Anoxygenic and chlorotrophic microbial mat microbial communities from Yellowstone National Park, USA - YNP NP_2100 MetaT (Metagenome... ...
AGCTTGGTGGGTGCATGGTTTGTCTGGCGCAACCCGATGAGCTCGCGGATTTGTGTCTCGGTGGAGCGACGGCGGTTGCCGTCCGTGCGGGCCACCGGAATCAGCCTTCCGTCGCGTTCCCGGCGCTGCAGGTCTTGAGCAAGACACCAAGGAGTGTTGCAGCCGTACCGGTACGCATGGTGCGTTCCATGAGCACCCTATCGCGTCCGATACGTCACGCGAGAGTCCGTCTCCCCTCTGGGACCGCTCCCCGCGCTGGTGTCGCACCGGGGTGATGTGGGCGGTTCCATCAGGCCCGCAGGAGGATCCCGCATGCGTGTTGGTCGGTCGCACCAGACCCGTCACCATGCCGGGAGGATCGTGCAACACCCCACGGCACCCACGCGGGCGGGAGGCCACGGTATCATCGCTCCCTCCGGTCGTTCCACCATCACGACCAAGCAACCCAAGCGGGATGGATCATCATCCCGTGATCCCGTGATCGATCGGGGACGGCCGATCCCATGGAATATCTCGGATACCACCATCACCCATCACCCACCGTGCCCGTGCGATTCGTACCGTGGGAACCGACGGGATACGGCAGGTGTGGACCGACCCGTGCGCCGGCTGCTCCGCCCACCACGCGAACCGACCGGCGTCGTGGCCGACACCCTCGGTTGGTACATCGCTCCGACCGCACCGCCGCGCAGACCATGCGCCGCCACCATCCGGTCCGTGAGGATGGTGGGCTGCCATCACCCGGCCCGGACGTCCTGCCTGGCCCCCCGGCGAGGGCAGGCGGTCGGTGTGAGCCGACCGTCGGTGACTACTGCATGAGGGTCCGGAAGGCTTCTTGTTTTTCGGCAATATGACTGGCGATCAGGCCGTCCACCGTTCCATCGGCACAGATCAGCTGGGCCGTGACCGATCCGGTTTGACCGATTCGATGGATACGGTCGATGGTCTGGTCGACCGTCGCAGGGGTCCACGGTAATTCGGCAATCAGGATATGCGACGCTGCCGTTAACGTGACTCCCATGCCCAGCGCCCCCATGGTCATCGTCAACGCCACACACCGGGGATCGGTTTGAAACGTATCCACGAGTCGTTGTCGTTGTGCATGATCCATGTCGCCGGTCACCACCACCGCATAGGGGGTCGTCCCATCGGCGGACGAGGAGTCGTCATCGGTGATGGTGGGAAGGTGGGCCATCAGCATGTCATGAATGGTGGCGGCAACATCGCGGTGCCATGTAGCAATGACCACTTTCTTTCCTTGCTCGATGAGCAACGACGCATGCGCAGCGGCCACCGGCGCTTTGGCCTTCCCGACAATCTGCCGTGTCCGGTTCAACGTCGCAAGATCGTCAATGGTAAACCCGTTACGGATATCATCGTCCAGATCGGCCAACGCACGCTCCTTCGATAAGCGATGCTCGGCGATACGTTGGAGAATGCGTGCTTCTTCCTGCTGCGCATGCTTGTAGGCAGACGTCGGCTCCGGTTCAACCACAACGGCATACACATGCTTGGGGGGAATATCGGTGATATACGCCTTTTGCCGGGCAATCATGAACGAAGACCGGAGCAGCCACGATAATTCCTCCACATTGGTTGCGTCATTGTATTCCCATCCCCATCGGGTCCGTTTCAAGCCACAATACCGTTGATGAAACGCTTTCCAATCCCGCCCAAGTCCTTTCGGATCAAACGCCTGGCAGTAGGGCCACAATTCCCGAGGGCGATTCAGCATCGGGGTGCCGGTCATCGCCAACGTCCGATAGGCCTGAATATCCCACGCCACTTTGGATCGTTTCGATTGTGGATTCTTGAGATAGTGTGCCTCATCGAAAACGACCATATCCCATGGGATGGATTGAATCGCTGCGGCAGACCGGACCATCCGCTCATACGACAGCACCACCACCGCCGAACGATCCGGAGGAAGATCCCGGATCGCTTCCACATCGGTGCCGATGACCCGCTGATGCACATCCCACGCTTGGATCATCCGGCGCCAATGCGGAACGAGAAACGCGGGACAGACGACCAACACCAACCGGCGATGGTCGGGTTCGAGGGCATTCATGACCCCAATGGCTTGGATCGTCTTGCCCAGCCCCGGTTCATCGGCGAGTAACACCCGACGTCGGCGTACGATAGCGTCAATGCTGGCAAGCTGAAACGGCGTATAGTGTTTTCCTTCTGGAGCAGGAATGGATGATGCTGCCTCGGGTGGCGGGATCACCCGATAGCTCTCGACGACCCGTTGGATCCGGAGCTCCAACGGAAGATACGGCTTCTGAACCTTCCAGACCCGTCGCCCCCCGACAAGCGTTGCACTGGGCACCGTCCCCAGGAGTCGACAGAACGACTCCTGGGTCTTCCAGAAATCCCAGTAGCGGTCTGGTGGCGGACCATCGGTCAGGGTTCCTTCCACCTGACCGATCAACGAGATCAGGGCGTGCTCCTGCGTCGTCCAGTGACACTCTCCCGCGTACCGGAGCACGGTGCGCGCAAGGTTCGAAAGAGTCGGGTGGGGACTGTTCAGCATGGCATGGGCCATCCGGTACCAGGCCATCGGGGCAATGGGATGTGGCGATTCGATCTGGTTCGGGGTCCACCCGGCCAAGCGGATCATCATCTGGGCAACGGACGACAGCACGTCGTCTGGGACGGACTGCGGAACGTGCTGGGCGCGGGCAATATCCGGCAGGACGGCTGTCACCTCGGCAGGCACGCCATACACGTCCCCAAGGGCGGTTGCCCAGTGCCGAAACAGATGATCACATGCCATACCTCACATCCTCACCGATCGCGCCAGAACATCTGCCATGCCACGATCGGAATGCCGGCCGCAACAAACAGCCGAGCAACCAATCGTTCGTATGCCCGCCACGACGGAACCTCCCCACAACGGGCAGCCACCGCTGCCATCCCCACGACCAACACCACGCCCCCCACCACTTCTGCCCACAGCCACCGTTGGTGGAGATGCGGTGCTGCGCGCTGGAATCGATGCAGCCCCATCGCATACAGCGTCGCAAGCACCCCGGTGCCGATATCCCATCGCATATCATTCCTCCGTTGTCGCTCCATGACGGGACCTCCACGACGGTCCTCATCATGATGATAGTCGACATCCCGTTGCTTCATGCATCATGCTGCCTGGAGGTGCTCGATGAGGGGGCCGATTCCAGAGGCGAGCCCCCATGTGTGGGCGATGGTGCCCGCCCGATGGCACGATGGTGGGAAGGAACCACTACGGTGATCGTCGGTCGGGATCCCGGACGCCGAGCGCGTGCCGATGCGCCACGGCTGCATGGGATCGGGTTCCGGGATCGCACGTTGGGCAATCGGCATGGGAAGGCCACGATGGGATCCGATTATGAGGCGGGAGGAGCAACTACGTCCCACCGGATCACCCCATCCCGAAACCGCACTTCCTTCATCGTTGGACGATACACCCAACGGATGTATCGCTCGGTTCCGGCGTCGATCGTCATCGATGTATCGGTCATCGGATAGATCGTGGTTCCGTCTTCGAGAATCACGGCAATATCGGCCCGGTCGATCGTATGCGCAACCGTATCATCATTCCGAATTTTCATCATACAGACTGCCGGACCGACCACCGGCACCGGCGAGATCCGAAACTCGACGGTCAAGGCAGGATGGATGAGGGCTTCGGGCACCACCAATGCTTGACGGTCGACCAGCATGCCCGATGACGAGACGGATGCATCGTCGATCACCACCGTGACCCACAGACGGTGCTGCCATTGGGATTGATCTGCCGGTGGTGGCAGGGTCACATACCACGCGACCGATCGATCCGGTGCCGACGACGAATCGGATTCGGCACGACGAATGCCTTCGAATCGGGTCGCGCCGAGCGTGACCCACAACGCACGCACCCGTGGATCGGTCACCACATCGACCACCAGCGGATCCCGATACGGTGCCCCGGCGCTCGGCCATCGGACATCGTAGATGAACGGACTTGCCCATGCTGTTGGGTCGGGATCGGGAGCTGCGGTATAGGCCCACGCGGTGGTTGGATCCTCACACCACACCATCGTGCCATCCGGATCCTGGGCCGACGCATCGAACCGGATCGGGAACAGCACGACCTCCGGCAGCACTGCGCCTTCCGATCCAAACGCAGGTATCACCAGGATGACCCGTGCTGCGGTCGCGCTCGCACGACGCTCCACATCGCGATCGGGCAGACACCACGTTCCTTCCGCGAAGCGGAGCGGAACGGCTTGCCATCGTCCGACGGACGGATCATACACTTGGATCCACGGCGCACCGGTGGTCGAGAGGATGGTCTGCGTGGTCTGACGGTCATCCTGCACCGTGATCGACCATCCCGATCCCGAACGATCGGCAGGCGATTCGGTCGCCGGGGTCGGCGCTGCTCCCGATCCCGATGGCAATCCCCCTTCGAGACCTGCCGATCCGTCTTGGAACCACAACACCCCCAGGACGATCAGGACCAGAACCCCTACGGCCACCACGAACCCAACACCGATGATCTCCCATCGTTGCAGCCGACGGCGTGGGGACGATGGCGAGGGGGTGGGTAAGGCGTTCATGGGAGTGTCGGCGTCAATATCCGGTCGCTGATAGGGATACCATTGGCCGTCAACCCAGACAGACGCAGGCTGGGACAACAGACGGTCTCTGAGGGTATGCAACACGTCGATGCGCGTCACCGGGCGATCCGATGTCTGCTGCAACGTCTGTTGGATTAGCTCGATATCCCGGGAACACCGTTCGTGGATATCGGCCAGTGGGGGGTCGACCGTCCCCCCGGCGGTCCATTCGTTGGTCTGACTGAGTTGGTAGCGCACCCACAGAAACCATTCGTGCCACCGCTGCGCCAAAAACTGGTTCAAGGCGGCCTGCATCACGTTCAGATTGGGATCGGACCCGTTCATACGATTCACCTCCCCCATAGGTGGACAAGATACGCGACGACGATTCCAGCGGACACCACTTGCACCACCGGTTCTGGAATCACGATTCCTTTGCCGACAACCGGCCCACGAAACGGATAAAACACCGGCACCCCGGCGACCGTACAGATATCCGGGGGAAGATGGCAGAGGATTCCCCAGGCTAACCCGGCCGTACTGATCCACACCGCAGAGGCGAGGATAGACAGGAGCGGATCACGGATCAGGGAGGCAAGGACCCATGTCACGCCGGCAATGCCACCGAGCATGGATGCCGTGACCAGCGAGTGGGTTCGTCTGCGATGACCACCGCTCCACAGCGAGAGGACCAACGCCAACACCACGGTCAGTCCTGCCCAGATCGGTGGCACCAGCCACCCCATGGCGCGCATCGACGACACGATGGTCGGAACGATGTGCGGGGTCATCCACCATACGCCGAGAACTCCCACGACCATGCATGTCCCCACGGTCCACAAGACTCGGGCCGACTTACTGGCCGGATGATCGCCATCCGGCCATAATGCCATGACTCCACTCCCCACGATCCACGCAACGGTCTGCATCTCCGGTGTATCGCGGAGCAGGGGCACAATCGCCGTGGTCACGTGCGGTACCGATGGAACCAGCCACGCCACAAGGGCGCCACAGGCGGCTCCGGTGAGCATATGCGTCTGATAGGATCCCATGGTCTGTACTCCTGTTACGACGTTACGAGGCGTGGACGATCATGCGGACGACCCGATCCGGGTCGTCCGTCCATGCGGAGGACCGTGGTGCGTGCTGGACGACCTCCGCCAACCAGGTACGCAGCGGTTGGCCATGCGGAGTCAGCTCCTTCTGCATGGGATCAAACGCATACACCTGATCGGCATGGGGAAGATAGCATGCTGCAACGATCGTCCCCGTATACCGTTGCCGGACAACGGCATATTGGGCTGCCATCTGGCGGGCAATCGTCGATCGCCGTTCGGGATTCAGATAGCCCCATGCTTTGGTTTCGACTACGATAAGCTGTGATCCGTCTGCTGCGACCAGGAGATGATCGATGTTCCCGATTCCGGACACCGGAAGGTCGTGCCAGATGCGATACCGATATCCGTGCCGTGCGGAGGCCGCGATGGATGCGTCCAGGGCACGTGCCGCATCACGTTCGGCACGCAGACCGATGGACCATCGACGGATATCGGTCCATCGCATCGCGATGATTCCCCCGATCACGATCGTTCCGATGATCCATCCGACCAGCAGCCACGGAATCAACGATGGAGCACGGATACCGAGGACGACGACCGTGATGACCCCGCACAGATAGGCCCATCCGATCAGCCACAGGTGATGACGCAGCCGATGGATCATCCCCGTGGCATACGCATACGGACGGTGATGGGAATCACCGTGTGCTAGCCGATGGCTCCGCTGACGATATCCCACACCCGACCTCCGACGATAGCAACATACAAGATATGGATCACGACTCCCACCAAGACCGACACCGCCGAAATCCCGAGGAGGGCGAGCTTGCGCCGTTCGATCTGTTGGAGCACCCCCGATCGAATCCGCCGTGCGATGCTCCGCCGCAGCGCGATCAGCGACTCGCCCACATCCACCCCGCGCTCATGCTGCTGCATGATTGCCGCCACTTCGCGGAACAGATCGGACCCAATGGCGTCGGCATACTCGCCGAGAATGAGAAACGGACGGCGATTCGTTCGGATGGACTCCTCCAGGGCCATGCGGATGACCGATACCAGCTCGTGGTTCTCCCGATGTGCCGTTTGGATATATCCCCGACACATATCGGAGCTGGAGATCCCCAACTGTCGATACAAGATGAGGGTATTGATCAAGGACAACAATGCGTGGTCGATCGCCCGGCGCCGGCGCTCGTGGGCGCGGTGCGGCGCACGGTATTGCAGAATGCCGATCACGACCCCGGCGATGGTGATCAGCACCACCATCATCACCGGGAGCGGAGCCACCACGGCGATGGCCCCCCCGATCACCCAGACGATCATCACGGGACCGATCACCTCGATCATGCGTTGCGGAATCCGCATGGCGCGTTTCGGCCCCTGGATTCGTCGGACCATCCACTGCGGCACGGATGACGCCAGGCCGCTCCACAGGATCAGAATCCCAACCACCACACTTCCGGCTGCAACCCCGATACTCAGCATAGCGCCTCCTTAGAAGACGGTGATTCGGATCTGGGTTAACCAGCGAGCGCCAACCGCCGGGGCAATGATACAGACGAGAAAGAACCCCCAGATCAGGATCGACCAACCGTCGGTAAAAAATGCCGTGGTGTACCGTTCCCACTGACCGAACGCCAGATAGAGAGCCAACCCACCGGTAATGGCAGTAATCACATAGCCGGTGCCGCGAACCTGATTCGTTTCATTGGTGATCGCCGCACGGATATCTTCACTCTCCTCCAGGCCAGCCGCAAGCATCTGCAATCCTGCGGTGATGGTCTGCTGATCCGAGATGATCCCGGCCCGGATATCACCGACGATCTGCGCCAGGGCAATGAGCACATTGCGATGGAGCGCAGACGGCGTCGTCTTGGCCAATGCCATGCATGCGTCATACGTCGTCCACGGTTCAACCGCCACGTTCCGGTACATCCATGACCACTCGATCAGCAACGGATGGGACGGGGGAAGGGCCTGTTTCGCGACCGCCACCATCTTTTCCAACAGACTTGCCGGGTCGTGGGCAAATGCATCGGTCACGGCGGCGATCACCTTGGGAAGGGCCGATTCGAGCGCTGCCCGATACCGGGTGAGGGTCATGACGATCGGGACCACCGCCCCCATGGCACACCCCATCGTCACCAGCAGGATCGTCTCGACCACCGTGAGCGGGAGGGCCCATCGCGTGGGATGCCAGGACACCCAGAGCTGGATTCCTATCCAGGCGGCACCGACCACCGCGCCACCGATCACGGTGCCACGGTACATCCGACGCACCGTCAGGATCGGGGGAACAAACATCGGACCATTCCCCGATGCGGACGATACTGGCTGCACGGGAACCCGTAGGAGGGCCGAGAGCCAGGCATAGACGGGTGGCAGAGTCACCACCACGGTCACGATGGTAATCGTCCCGGTACAGATGGCGACCTGCGCAATGACCCACCACGCGATATCGCGAACCATCATCATGATGACACCTCGTGTGCTATCCCGAGTTCTGCCGCGAGAATGCCGGCTGCATCCATCAATCCCTGGGCACGCAATATCCGATACTGCATGGATCGGGCCTGCCGATAGAGATCGTCCGGTAGCAGCCGGAGATCGATCCGCCGGATCGATTCATCGGCGCGGATGATTGCTCCTTCGTTGAGAAACCGGTCGCTATCGGCAAGCCAGAGGGTTGCCATGTGGACATGGCGGGCATACTCCTCGATCCGCTGCCGCACTTCGGTGATCGGCACCGAACTGCGTCCGTCGCGTGGATCGGGGAGTTGATGCGGAAGCATGAGATACCCGTAGAGCGACGACTCGATGCGCCGATAGCAGTCCAACGCATCATTCCATCGATGGTCGGCCCACGCTGCCCGGAAGTGTTCCAGCAGGGTCGCTTGGTCCTGATGCAGCTCGGGGAACGGGTGGGGATTCATCGATCGGATGCGATGGAACAGCGTCCCGGCAACCGGAAGCACCTGCATGGATCGGGTCGTGGCCCACACCGATTGCAACCGCTCAAATGCCCGGACCGGATTGGTCTGTTGCAGCAAGGACACCTCTTCCAACGTGCGCTCCACCACCACCGATGCGAGCTGCGCCGACCGTACATAGGCATGTCCCGATAATCGATAGCGCAAGGCGTGGAGGGGTGGCGGGAAGGTTTCCGGCCGGTTCGGATCCACCATGATGTGCGTCTGCAGCGACTGATCGTCGGCGATCTCGGCAGTATACAACGGGACCAGGATCGGCTCGGGCGTTCCATCTCCATCCGTACCGACTCCGGTGACCGCCGTGATGGATCGGAGATACCGATAGCCGGTGGGAGTCCGGTCGACCACGACCACGATCGGGAATCCCATACAGGCATCATGCATGGCCGCTGCGTAATTCGGATATCCCCCTTGGGTGGCAAGGAGGGCCAATCGTCGCAACGCCATGGTCGGATTGCCGGCATGGATGGTGGTCATGACCTGATGGCCGGTCTGGGTGATGGACAGCACGGCCGCTGCTTCAGACCCACGCACTTCATACGGGCAGATGAGGTCCGGGGTCTGCCGCAGTGTTTCGATGAGGACCTGGTGTAGATCGGATGGCCGGACCAGTTGCCGGAGGACCAATGCCCGTGGGTCAAATTGCATCTCGCGGCTTTCTTCGATCACGATGGCGTTCCGAACCAACGGATACAGCTGCAATGCCCAGTGATTGACCAAGGCGGCCATCACGGTCGACTTCCCCGACGATGTCGGACCGGCAATGAGGATCGACACCCCCATCTGGATAAGCACATCGAGCAGGTTCCGTCCGTCATCGGAGACCATGCCGGTATACGTCAGATCGTTCAACGTCCAGACCGAGCTTCGGCCACGGCGAAACACAATCATCGGGACATCGGACCGCGGGGGGATCGTGGCATGGATGCGTGTCCGTGAATCGGGGATGGCAATCGTTGCCTGTGGTGTTTGGGTGTTCAACGCAACCCGAACCGCATCGGCAAGTTGCATGATCCGAATCACCACATCGTCCGGATTATGCATGGTCACGTTGGCACACATGGGATATTGTCCCGATTCGCTGACGATGATGTGCTGTCCGAAGATGCGGACTTCATCCACCCTGGGCTGATCGAAAAACAGTTGTGCCGGTCCCCATCCGATGGCTTCCTGATAGAGACGGATACACGTCTCCGGGTCCGGGGGGACGGTGGCGAGTTCCCCACCGTGCCGGTGATGCTCTTGGATCTTCGGCAGGATAAAGGTGATAAACGCCGGGTATCGGTGATTCGGATCGGAGAAGGGATCGAGGATGGCTTGGGCGAGTGTTCCTTGGGATGACGATCCCCGAACAATCTCCCGCACATACCGGATCGCTGCGTTGGTGAAGGACACCGACGGAGACCGGGAGAGTCCTTCCCAGATCGGCATCCCGTCGTCGGTTGGGGGGAAGGCTCCCGACGTCGACCGCCCGTGGGTCATGCCGATGATGGGAGCCCGATCGTCGTCGTCAGGCATCTGGAACGGATGTATCATGTTCTCCCTCACAGTGCAGTATCACGACGAAGAGACCTTCGCGATGGGTGTTTGGTCACCGGGTGTCTCCAGATAGGATCGATCGATCCCGAACTGCTTCCCCACGTGGCGCAGCAGTCGGGTGTACCACGGAATCGACGGTGGCGGAACCTGCAGCGCGACCCCCATGGCGTTGGCCAAGCGTTGGGTATTGCGAAACACCTGTTCGGTAAATCGGGTGCCGCGACCGATCAATAACGGTGAGGCATAGCGCTGCATCGTCTCACAGACCGAGATGAGATAATCATCCCGTGGGATGGGGGGCAACACATGGTCGTTCACCCACTGTTCATCCAAGAGGGTGCGGACGGCCGTGATGACCTGTTGCGGCCGGTGAATCGAGCCCCGTGCGGAGTGGGATGGAAGAACAAACGTGCGAGCAAACGGTTGCATATCCGGTGATTCCCGCTGGATTTCCCGTATGATGGTCAGCATGGTCATCATGCCGTCGATATCCTGGGGGCGTCCGGTGGTCGGGATCACGAGATACCCTCCGCTGCGCACGACCGAAATGGCATACGGCCGGCGGTTCACGTCCGGTCCGGTATCGATTAGGACGACATCGTAGGGAGTCCCATCGGCCATCCGCATGGTCAGCAACATGCCGTACAGGTCCGTCCATTCGTTCCACGTCAAATCCAGCGGTTGCGTCTGGGTCGTTATCGATTGCCGCTGCGATGCCGTCAGCAGATCGATCGTCCAGGGATGTCCGTGATGCATGTGGATGGAGTACACCGTCTGTCGCAGCACCTCGATCGTCAGCTTCTGTCCATGCACGGCGCGTCGTTGCGACAAGAACGGGATGATTTGGCCCGACGGAATCCGGAAATCCGTCACCAACGATGGGTTGGAGACGTCCATATCGACCAGCAACACTCGGACGCCCATCATGGCGAGGGCCTCGGCGATGCGACCGACCAACAGCGACTTGCCGACCCCACCTTTCGCCGATCCCACGGCGACCGCGATGGTCTGTTTCGCGATCGCGGGGATCCCGAAGCGCTGCGTGACGTCGCGCACCACGGTGGCTATCTCGTTGTCCGGAATCACGGTTGCGACATTGGTCTGTTTTGCTTCAAGCACAAACGACGGCGAGGCATTCCCGAAGAAGACCAACTGCACATCGCACGCGATCGCCGATCGCTGTGCGAGCACCGCGTGAAACACCGCTCTCGTGATGGTTCGGGCATCCATCAGCAATATCGCCCGATCCGTTGCGGGCCATAGCTGACCGAGGGCGGCCAGATGGGATGGTCCGGTCACCGTTTGCACATCGGCGTGTACGTCCTTGGTGGCATCCCGAAACGCCGGAATAGCATCCTGGCTTTGAAACAGCATGATATGAAACGTGGTCATATCTCTCCTCATGGATTTCCACTCCTCTCCCGACGTTGCACCGCCCACCCTCCTTGCGGTGCGTTGACTTTGCGTAATGGTGCATCGAGGGTGTCTCGGGTAAACAGGATATTCAACGGAATGCGTTCCGATTGCCCCCCAAACGGCAAGATTTCGGCAATCGTGGTTACGCGGAGCCGTTCCATCATCACGATGATCCACGGTGTTGCTTTCACACTTCCGGCCAGCGTGCTCCGCACATAGGTCGGGGTTGCGGACGGAGCCCGTGAGGCATAGCGCAGTAATTGGTCGACCGCCCCGGCCGCATCGGTGCCGTGAATGGTTGCCACTACCGGATGCCCGGTCATGGCCGCGTGGATAATCGCGGCCGCCTCGGCCCCACGCACCTCCCCCACCACAATGCGATTCGGTCGCATCCGTAACGCCGCACGGATGCCTTGGACAAATGCCTGTTCGACATCGAACCCATCCGGGACGACCATCGAGATCCCGTTGGGCAGCATCCCGATCTCTTCGGTATCTTCGATGACTACATACCGGTCACCGGTTGCTTGCCCGGACATCAGGAGCGCGCTGGCAAAGGTCGTTTTGCCACTGCCGGTACTTCCGGCGATCAGGAACGTCCCCTTGGCGGCAAATGCCTGTTGGAGCACCTGGACGGCTTCCGAGCTGAGCGCCCCGTTGTTCACATACGAATCGAGCTGTGGGGCGATGGTATGCGGCAAGAGTCGGATGACCACCGTTGGTCCGGCCGGGGTCACCGGCGGACGGGTCATCACAAACCGGACGCCCACGTGGTTGTGGACAAAACTTCCTTCGACGGCCATGGCCCCGCGTTCCATGGCGTTCTCAAACGCCTGCGTGCGCCCGACGCGCCAGAGAATCGTCTGTTGCACCCATTCTCCCCATGTCGGATGCAGATTCGGAATATCGGGAATCCAATAGGGGATGGATCGCCGGAGCACCGATACGGTAAGGCTTGCCGATCCCGATGGGGACAGAGCAATATCGGTGACATCGGTCATCGGAACAATATACGACGTGAGTGGGCCAAACCATCCGGCCGACGCACAGTGCATCGGTGAGAGGTCGGAGAGTTGCAGATCGCGGAGCATGACCTCGATCGGCTGATCCCACTGCACCGGATACGTCCCGGAACGGATGCGCTCAAGCGGTTCGTCGATCATCGTGCACCTTCTCTCGTTGAACGAACGGTGGCTCTCCCGCTGCGTCATGGTTGAGACGGCGGGGGACTCGATGACGATTGCGATGATGGATCGGAGTCGGACTGCTTCTCGATCCGCGCAAGATCACTGGGATACAGCGGATTGTGGATCACGACCGGGGCCTCGGTTCCCGGTGCACGGGCAATCATGGTCATCCACAATGCCGACGGGTTGCGCTCAATCGACAACAACGATTGTGCCTCGGCCACCGGGACTTCAAAAAAGCCGACCGTGCTGTCGTCCGGAATATAGACCAGATTCATCATTGCGGTGTCTCCGGCGTAACAAATCCCGACCTCATAGACGTCCGCATTGGCCACTTCGGCCGGTAGCAGGCGGGCCGCATCGGCGGCACCGATCCCTGCGGATTCGGACGGACGACAATAGATCGGACTCACCGACCCCCAGAACACATCAAACGCGATCGTGACCCGCCGCTGCACCGACTCCCGCAACGCATCGGCATACGGCCCGATATCCCGTTCGATCAGAACCATCCCCGGTCGAATCCGATACCCGTTGGGCAGCACCACGTCGGTCGGTGGGGATTCCGAAATCATGGAATCTTGGATGATGACCGATGCGGGAATATCCGACCGACCATAGGTTCCGACCACCGCCTCGATGGATGCGATCCCCCGTAATGCGGGCGGTTGCGACGCCGGGATCGACAGGACGGTCAGATCGCCTTCTTGAATCGGGGTTCCATAGGGAATCAAACGGGTCGAGACGACCACCGGGACATAGGTTTCGCGTTGCTGTAACACCCCCCACAGGCCTCCGCCAATGAGGACTAGCCCGATGACGATCAGTAGGATCCGCGAGAGCACGGATCCCCAACGACGCAGATGAAATTCCAGCATACTAGCCTTCTCCCTTGGAATCGTATATCACTCCTATCATAGTGTACCACGCATCATCGCATCATCCC
>Ga0124948_1160621_pt1 | contig 12559 bp, 9 predicted proteins | sample YNPNP_2100MetaT_FD_92948 | JGI IMG/M metagenome (GOLD analysis project Ga0124948, IMG submission 92948) | Anoxygenic and chlorotrophic microbial mat microbial communities from Yellowstone National Park, USA - YNP NP_2100 MetaT (Metagenome... ...
AGTAACTGCCCGGCAGTGGCTGTGGCCGTGACCCGATTTCCAATCGGACTGTGCAGTTGCAGGCTATAAATAACCCAATGTCAGGAGGCTGGAATGAACGGCTTACGCGCTTTAGTGATCCTGGTTTTGGTAACGGCCCTTTTACCTCTGGCTGCGCTGGCTGTGTCTGCTCAGTCGCCCCCGCCCAATGTTTACACTTCCGTCAGTATCTGTGACCTCGTCTCCGGGGCACCTGTGGTCGGCTCCACCTTTGTGACGGAGCTGACCCTTTCGATTACCAACAACACCACTCCGCCGGTAGGAATCCAGGGTGTGGAGCTATGGGTACCTTTTGATGAAAGCAAGGTTGTCGTGCGTGACGCAGATGGCAACCCTGCTAACGGTACGCAGGTCCAGATCGTCCAGGACTTCTTCACCGGCGGGCTGGCAGTCGGAGCGAACGAGGTCTTCAGCGCAGGCAACGCTCCCCCAGCCTGTAACGACGCGTCTGGCAATAAAAGGGCGTGCATTCACCTTGCAGTGAGCCACACCGGACCGGCTGTTACCAACCGGACCGGCCGCCTTGCTGTCGTGACGTGGGCAGGAATCGCTACCGGGCCGGCGGGGCTGGCCATCTCACCCAATTCCATCCTGGCCGATCCCAACGGGCAGCCTATACCTGTCAGCAACGTCTGTGCCCCTGACATTACCATCATCAACCCGGGCACGATCAGGGGCAATGTGGCCCGTCAGGGCACCAGCTCAACACGTCTCTACTGCACCAGGGTGACGGCTATAGATCGCAGCAGTGTCATCACTCAGAGCTGGAGTGACGCCGCTGGCGCTTTCACCTTGACGGTCCCGGTGGGGACATCTTATACCGTCCGCGCCCAATATCCCGGCTATCTCCAGGCTCAGAAATCCAATGTCTACGTCGTGGGAGCATCGGTGGATCTCGGTACGACCAGGCTGTGGGGTGGGGATGTGAACTCGGATAATTGCGTCAACATCCTGGACATCGTCACCATTATCTCCAGGTTCGGTGCAGCGACCGGTGATGCAGGCTGGAACGGCGACTGCTCAAGCTTCTATGCTGCCAATGAGGTGACCGACCTCAACGATGACGGAATAGTCAATATCCTCGACCTCTCTATCGCGGCGGGCAATTTTGGTCGCTGTGGTCCGACGACCTGGGCGCCGTGAGGGTCTGGCCGTGAAGCACTCAGGATCTCCTCGCAAGCTTACAGCTTTGCTGGCGTTGGCGGCGCTTTTAGTGATGGGGGACTTTACGACCGACGTACTTCCCGGCAACGCCGCTTGCGCCGGAACTTGCCGTTCCGCGCCGGCGGCGCTGCTGGCTTCCTCGAACAACAGAGTGGTGGCACTGACGGGGCGGGTTACCCGCGAAGGCACCTCAGACTATAGCCGTACCACGGTAACCACGCTGCTGTTTCCGTCCGATACGACCCAGCCGCCACGCTCATGGTCCCGTGTGTGCACGAATACCCAGGGGGACTTCACCCTGCTGCTTTATCCGGAGGAAGAGGCGGCCCTCCCCCCTGATATGGCACTACCGGCAGAGCGTCCCTCCGGAGCGACATCAGCAGGTGGCGGCTGGGTCTTCATACGGCTCGATTTTCCCGGCTACGGGAGCGAGTGCCACTGGAAACCCGTTGACGGCGAGGTGGTGCATGTGGGGTGGCACAATCTGGAGGGCGGTGACGTTAATAAGGATGGCTGCATCAATATCTACGACATAGTACGTATCATCGCAGATTTCGGCAGTGCGACCACGGTGCCGTGTTTTGTGCCCTATGCTCCGTGCCCGCCACCAGACCCTGCGGCAGAGGTTGCTCCGGCATCCGATGTCAACGGGGATTGCAGGGTTAACATTTTCGACCTGACCATCGCGGCGGAGAACTTCACATTATGCTCCAATTGTCCTTAGAGCCTATCCGAAAAATCGTACTACAAGCGGCATCCTTATGCCGCTTATACCGACGCATAGGGATGCTTCGGTTATGTTTTTCGGATAGGCGCTTAGACGTAAGCCGGGCGGGTCGGCTCGCATTCACGACCATCATAACGCTTTGCGCGGTACTGGTGCATCATGTCGGTGCACAGGAGGGTGCCGTCATACGGCTCGAGCCTGTGGAGCTGACGCTTGCCCCTGGCGAGACCGGGGAGATCGCGGTAATGGTAGAGGGCGTGGCACAACTGGCCGGCGCGGAGATACATCTGAGTTATGACCCCGGCCCGGTCGAGGTTGTGGATGAAGACCCGCACGAGGATGGAGTGCAGATAGCTCACGGTGGATTCCTGGCGGCTGATTTTGTGGCTCTGAACAAGGCTGATAATCAGGCTGGCAGCCTGGATTACGCGGTGGCCCGCATGCCGCCCCATGCGCCTGCCAGCGGAAGCGGCACGCTGGCGATTATCCGGTTACGGGGTGTCGGCAGCGGCAGGAGCAAACTGAGCATCCGCCAGGTGTTACTGGCCGATCCTGACGGCTTTCCTATCCCTGTGCGGGTAGAGTCGGCAGCGAGTCTGGTCACTGTTTCCTCCGGTCGCGCTTCCATTCCCAGGACCCTGCTGCCCTGTGGGGCGCTTATCCTTATCGCCGCAGCAGCAATCGTGCGCGGTTTGCAAAAAGTATCAGATAGAGTATCATACAGAAAGAATGTGAGCCAGGCCCGGGGGTAAGTCGCTACATGCCCCCGGCGGAAATATGGTACCCATAGCACATGTCAGGAGGTCTAAAGTGGAAGATAAGCATCTGGTCCGTCGGTATATTCTTGTTGTGCTGAGCTTTGTGTTGATATTTTCACTGGTGGGGCTGTCGAGACCGGCCGTCCATGCCCAGGGGGGAACGGTGGTGCGCCTGGTGCCGGCCACTGCACAGGTTGGTGTCGGAGAGGCCGTCCCGGTTCAGGTCGTGGTGGACAATGTGACCAATCTCTTCGGCGTGGAGGTGCACCTGACGTTCAACCCGGCGCTGCTGGAGGTGGTAGACGCTGATAGTGGCACGGATGGCATCCAGGTGAGCCTGGGGCCTTTCCTGTCCGTGGAATTCGTCGCCCAGAATACGGTTGACGCAGCGGCAGGCCGTGTTGACTTTGGCTTTTCGCAGGTGACGGCTGTGCCCAGGTCCGGCAGCGGGACTATTGCTACCATCACTTTTCGTGGCAAGGCGGCGGGCAGCTCGCCGCTGAACTTCACGAATGTCATCCTGGCTGACCAGTCCGGAGGGCCGATCGCGGCCACGGCGCAGAGCGGTGCCGTGAACGTGGGAGGAAGCACGCCAACACCTACCGTTGTCCCCTCTGCGACACCGACCGTTGTCCCAACCCCGACGCCCACCCCTGCACCAGGGACAGCAGTGTTGAGCTTTCACCCATCGCCGGCTAACGTTGGGGTGGGGCAGGAGGTCCAGGTGGCGTTGCGTGTGCAGAATGCCACGAACCTCTACGGCGTGGAGGTACACGTTGTCCATGACAGCGGGATTGATGCTGTGGCGATCACACCCGGCACATGCGTGAAGGACGTGGTGGCTCAGCGCTCTGTGGAGGGAAACCGCATTGATTACGCGGCCAGCCTGCGTGCTCCCAGCGCGCCGTTCAATGGAACCTGCGACCTGGCCTTCGTGACGATACGTGGCGTGGCAGCCGGCGCCGGTTACAGGCTCTCGTTCAGCAGTGCTTTGCTGTCGGATCCCAACGGGAGAGCGCTGGCGGTGAGTGCGCAGAATGGGGTGGTGAATGTTTCTCCGTCCTCGACCAGTTGCACTGACATCCTGGGGTATCACGTGGTGCGGAGGGGAGAGACGCTTTACGCTATTGGCCGGGCGTATAAAGTTCGTCCCGATGCCATCGCCCGTTGCAACAACATCACTAACCCCAGCCGTGTCCTTGAAGGTACGCGGCTGGCAATCCCCAACGTCCCCTGGTCGCCTGTCCCGCCTGGGCCGACCGCTCAACCACAGTTTGGCGGCGGGACTCCCGCCTGCCGGTATTATCACACCGTCCAGGCCGGGGAGAATCTCTACCGCATCTCACTGCGCTATGGGGTGAGTATGTGGGCGATAGCGCAGGCCAACCGTATCCTCAATCTCAACTACATACGGGTGGGGCAGGGGCTCTGCATTCCGTAAGCTCACCCGGGGCCTGCCAGGTTTGGTAACCTGGCAGGCCTCTGCATTACCATCGCCCTATAAAAGTGTAGTGTGAGAATACTTCGCCCGCTCCGGTGGCAGGCAGGCTGACCACCGCGCTGTGTCCTCCGGAGCCATCGCTGAGGCGTGGGTAGACCAATACCAGCTCATTCTCCCCAAGCCACCCCCCAATATGAGGAGCACTGTTTTCTACGTCGCCGTATGCTGTGAGCGGCTCGCCACCAGGCAGGCGCATGAAACGCACCAGCATCATCGTGCCACCCGGCACCTTGACCAACTCACGCCAGGCCAGCCAGGTGTTCGCCGGTGAGAACGAGAAGTCGCCGGCAACCAATGCCCCTTCTTCGCATGGGATGACCTGTTCTGTACCGTCCTTTAGCGAGCGCAACAGCAGGGTCACACCCTCTGCCGGCCATTCTGCTACCTTTGACTGGACCAGCCACGTCCCATCGAGGCTGACCAGCCCATCGTGGATATTTTCCGTATCGCCCAGCGGAGTGGTCTGGCCGGTGCTCAGATCCAGCTCCAGGATGCCGGGATTGTAATCGAAGTAAGCCCATGCGGTGCCGTACTTGGGGCGTGAGAGGTAGATGACTTTGCCATCCGCGCGCCATCCCAGCAGCTTGAAGTCGCGATAATCCGGCCCTTCTTCTGTGTACTGCCATACTTCGCGCGCATTGTGACCATCTTCATCCGTGAGGATGAGGCGGAAATGCACTTTAGCCGTCCCGCTGATGATCTCAGACCAGTCGGGGGTGCCGCTGTCGCACAACCAGGCCAGTCTGTCTCCGGCGGGGCCTGGCAGGGGAGAGCGACACCCGGCCAGTTGCCCGGAGGCAAACAACGAGGTCGCGCCTCCTGTGTCGGCGTAGAATTTGTTGTAATAAACCCGCGAACCACCGATGTAGAACCGGGTATACGGCTCCGCCCCTTTGGCCGCAACCACGACCTCATCGCCATCGGCGCGCACAAAGTGGAGCAACGGTACATTGTCCGTGTACTCGGCCAGGACCATGCCAGGGGTGGCGCGTACCCGGGGAGACCAGACGGCCAGACCGACGGCATCGCTGGTGAGCAACAGGGGGTCTCCGCCACGTGCCGGAAACCAGTACAGGTGTTCGGCATATCCCCACTCCAGCCCGGCCAGAAAACCGCTGCCATCTGGAGCCCATTCCAATAAAGTCCAGTGCGGCTCCGGCACCGAGAAGCTCCGACGCAGCATCGGTTCCTCCCCGACCTTGACTTCCCAAAGCTCATTGTCCACGGCCACGACCAGCCGTCTCTCACGCGGTGACCAGGCCGGGCCGAAAACCCGTCCCACTTTACTGTGCTGGAGTACGGGCTTCCATACCGGCTGCCCCACGGGTTGCCCCTGCGCGAGCGGGGTCTCCGCCAGATACAGGATGGGGCGAGTAAGTGTTGTAGTGCCTGTCAGCATGGTTTCAGGCGAAAAGAGTGGCACCAGTGCCAGATAATCCCCCTGTGGCGACCAGGCGAAGCGCAGATCGGGGAAGTGTTCCAGCCCCTGTCTGCCCGCCTCAAACACCACCAGGCTGCTGGCCGGTTCCTCCGGGTGCGGAGATACAAGGCCCACGCGGGTGAGATGGCCGTCTGTGAGAGAGCAGGCGATCCAGTCGCCGGCCGGCGACCAGGCCGGTCGCGACACAACCCACGGCGCGAGAACCCCTTCTCCGGCCTCACTCCGCCCGGCTATCAGGGTGCGCTCCTCTCCGCTCGTGAGATCATACAGGTACAGGCTCCCCGCCCGCTCGCAGGCCAGCAGCCCGCCGTCAGGCGACCACTCCCCAGGCGAGGGGGCAGGGAAAGGCTTCCTGGCACCGCTCGCAACGTCGAGCAATACGGGTGGGGAGCCGACAGGCTGGTAAAGCAGGCTCCCATCCGGTGTCCATTCCAGCGTTAATATGCCCTCGGCCCCTTCAAGAGGGAATTGCCGGCAGTTATCGCTTGCGGCATCACAGACGCCCAGGGCGACGCTCCCCTGAGGCGATTGACTCCACCAGGCAAGCTGTGTCCCATCAGGCGACCACTGCAGCTCTCTCACGTTTTGTATGCCCGTGGGCCGGGCAATGTGATCCCGCCATAACCACAGCGAGCCAAGCACGGTGTAAGCAAAAACACCGTGCGGTTCACCGGGCCGGCAGGGTCGGAGGGCTTCCCCATCCCAACAGAATGCCTGTTCCCAGTATTCCTCTCCCCAGGCATCCTGATCACCCACCTGATAGTAGGTGGCATGCCCCTGGAGCAAAATCTCTCTTGTGAGGTTATCGCGGTTCAGATCACTCCACTTCCACTCTGCCTGGTAGTGCTCCAGATACGGGAGGGGCGCCTCTTGACTGTCCGCTGTAGTATTGTCGAGCAGTGTCACTGCGCTCCAGATACGTGCCAGCTCGTGGCCATTCCAGCGATACAGTTCATCGGCGGCAACTGTACGGCCTGGCTGTGTCCCGTGGTAATGGCTGAGCAGTTCAAGGCAACCATCGCCGTCGAAATCGAGCAGCTCAGGTGGCAAATAGAATGGGGGGGCGGAATCAAAACCGACGCCTAACCGGTCGGATACGCCGACCAGTTGCCCACCGCCATCTATCCTTCTAACCGCCACCCAGCGCATCTCGTCTGCGTCGCCGATATTGCCAACCAGTGCCACCAGTTCATCTGCACCTGGGGTGGTGAAACTGCCGGGCGATGGGAATGCGACCCAGTGACCGGTGTTTTCCTCTCCCAGCACCGCCGATACGATAGTCTGCTCATCCGGAAATGGGGTGGCTGTGGGTTCAGGCTCTGGCATGCTGGTGGGCAGATAGACTGAAGTGGCGGCAGGCCTTGCAGGGAGCGGCAGCGGAGACGGTGTCGGGGGAAGGTAAGGCGTGGCGAGCGGCACACTGGATGGTTGCCACAGCGACGGGGTTGCAGGATGATTTTCGGACCTCTGGCAGGCGGAAAATACCGTAACAAGCACAAAGATTAAGGCGAGCCATATTACTGGCCAGCGGCATCCATTCTGCCCGGACGGGACTGCGGACCGGGGACTTTGGACTGAGGACTGCGAGCATATTACCGGCCAGCGGCATCCATTCTGCCCGGACTCCGATATGTGACGGTTCGGGTTGAACTGGCTCATGCGGCAGGCATGTCCCTATGCCGGGGCCTCTCTATGTTCCGTGACACCCGCCATAAGTAATCCCAGCATCTCCTTGGTAGCCTGGCTGGCCGGCAGGGTGTCCACGATCTGTCCCCGGTACATCACCGCGATGCGATCGGAGAGGGCCATAATTTCATCCAGTTCAGCCGAGACGAGTAACACAGCACAGCCGGCATCTCGCATACGCACGATCTCTCTGTGTATGTACTCGATCGAGCCAACATCCAGCCCGCGTGTGGGTTGATTGGCGATCAGCAATTTGATCGGACGGGAAAGCTCGCGGGCTACGATCACCTTCTGCTGATTTCCTCCGGACAATTTGGATGCCGGAAGGTAAGGGCTGGGTGTGCGGATATCGAACTCCTGCACCAGTCGCCGCGCGTGTCTGTCTATTTCCTGATAGTTGAGCACTTTGTGGCGGGCGAACGGCTCGAGGTAGTAAGTGCTCAATATCAGATTGTCGGTTACCGGGTAGGAAATCACCAGCCCATAACGCTGACGGTCCTCTGGGATGTGGGCGACCCCGGCCTCGATAATATGACGTGGGGAGGCATGCGCAAGCTCATGTCCCTCAATGGCAATGCTGCCACTGAGTGGCCGCCGCAATCCGGTGAGTGCTTCGACCAGCTCGGTCTGACCATTGCCCTGCACCCCGGCAATGCCCAGCACCTCGCCGGCCTGCACGGAGAAAGAGACACCACGCACTACCTCGACGCCCCTGTCATCGGCCACGTGCAGGTTCGCGACGCGCAACACCTCCGCGCCCGGCCGTGCCGGGTCCTTGTCAACCGTGAGGATTACCTCGCGTCCCACCATCATCTCCGCCAGGTGAGCCTGGTCCGTCTCCTGGGGGCTTACCGTGCCGACAACCCGGCCGGCCCGCATCACGGTAATCCGATCGGCTACGGCGAGCACCTCTTTCAGCTTGTGAGTGATGAAGATAATGGAGACTCCCTGCGAGGCCAGTTCGCGCATGGTGCGGAACAGCTCCTCGGACTCCTGGGGCGTCAGCACGGCTGTCGGCTCGTCCAGGATGAGTATCTCCGCCTTGCGGTAGAGGGCTTTGATGATCTCCACACGCTGCTGCACACCGACAGGCAGCTCGCGGACGCGGGCGTCCGGGTTCACGTCCAACCCGTACCTTTTGGAGAGTTCCCGCACCTGCTCAGCCACCTTACGCCTGTCGAGGACTGCCCCTCGGGACGTTTCGGCGCCCAGCATGATGTTCTCGGCCACGGTGAAGACCGGGATGAGCATAAAGTGCTGATGTACCATGCCGATGCCGTGAGCAATGGCGTCTTTCGGGGTGTGGATTTCCACTCTCCTGCCGTCCAGAAAGATTTCCCCTTCGTCAGGCTCATACAGGCCGTAAATGATGTTCATCAGAGTGGTCTTTCCGGCGCCGTTCTCGCCTAGTAACGCGTGAATCTCGCCTTTGCGCAGCTCAAAATCCACGTGATCGTTGGCCAGAACACCCGGAAAGCGCTTCGTGATCCCTTGTGTTTGAAGAGCCAGCCCCATTGTCCACCCCATCGGCATTTTATTTCTCGTAAGGCACTCCATCTGCTGCAGGTGGCGTGGTCCTCCCGATGACGCCGGTCAGGATCACTATAGTCAGCAAATAGGGCACCAGGCCGACGATATAAGCCTGCTGCAGAAAGGCCCATTGAGGGGGGATCTGCTCGCGGAAAAACTGGAGATTGATCTGAAGGGCCTGAGCAGCGCCGAAGACCAGAGCTGCCGCCCATGCGCCGAAGGGCGACCAGTTGCCGAAGATCATTGCCGCAAGGGCGATGAAGCCACGCCCGTTGGTCATCAGGGGCTCAAAGGAGGGCACCGATTCAAGTGTGAAGTAGGCTCCACCCAGCCCGGCGATCAGCCCGCCGATGATGACATTGGCGTAGCGCATCCGCGAGACATTGATCCCCACTGTATCGGCGGCACGTGGATGTTCACCCACGGCGCGGGTACGCAATCCCCAGCGGGTGTAGAACAGGATAAAGTGGGTGAGCAACACAAGCAATATCGCTGCCACCGCAATGGGCTGTTGCTCGAAAATACGTCCCGCCACGGGTATGTCGGCAAGCACGGGGACGCGCAGACGGGGCAACACCCCCGGGGCATGGGGAACCTGTCCCCCGAAGATGCTGCCTTTCTCGAAGAACAACTGCCGGTTCAGAAAGCCGGAGATGCCGATGGCGAGAATATTAATCACCGTCCCGCCGATGATCTGGTCCACCTTATATGTCACGGACAGCACCGCGTGCAATAACCCCAGCAGCCCGCCGGTGAGGACGGCCACCAGGACGCCCGCAAGCAGGCTGGGCAGGGGTGCAACTCCAAGAATGGTGTTCAGGTAAATGGCAGCAAACCAGCCGAAGAAAGCAGAGGCCAGCATCATCCCCTCGATGCCGATGTTGACCACACCGGCCCGCTCGCAGTAGATACCGCACAAGGCCCCCAGCGTCAGTGGAGTGGCCACGGCGATGGTAGTGGCCAGCATGCTGACCACGATCACCAGTGGCGAGACTCTGCTTCCACCCACCAGTATCACTATACCGATGAGAATCAGGATGATCAGACCGATGAATCCCAGCCGTCGCCAGTCCACAGCTCCCCTCCTTAACCGCCCCAGCCCCGCGTGAGTACCAGCTTTTCCTCCTCGACACGGATGCGGTAAAGCCACCTGACGATGGCGTCGGCGGCCACAAAGAGGAGGATGAGGGCCTGGATCACCGAAATAACATCTACCGGAATTTGGGTGAGAAATTGCATGCGCGTGGCCCCATTACGCATCGCACCCCAGAGTAATGAAGCCAGCACCACCCCCAGAGGATGTGTCTTGCCCAGCAGCGCGATGGCAATCGCGTCGAATCCATACCCCACGGAGAAGCCCAACTCGTGGCGGTAATTGAGCGCGGTTACCTCAATCGCACCGGCCAGTCCTGCCAGCATGCCCGAGAGCATCATTGAGATGACGATGATGCGCGACACGTTCACGCCAGCATAGCGTGCCGCATCGGGATTGGCTCCGGCCGTGCGAATCTCGAACCCCAGCGTGGTCTTTTGGAGAAGCCACCACACTGCCCCTGCCACCAGCAGGGCGAGGACAAAGCCCCAATGAAAACGGTAACCAGGGAATATAGGGGGGATACGCGCGCTCTGGGCGATCTCGGGGGTACGCGCGACGACATTCAGTGGGTTGGGATCCTTCATCGGCCCGTTGAGCAGGTAACTGGTCATATTCAGAGCGATGTAGTTCATCATAATCGTGTTGATGACCTCGTGACCACCGGTGCGGGCCTTCAGCCAGCCTGGGATGGCGCCCCATATTGCGCCGGCCATCATACCTGCGCCAACCGCCAGCGGGAGATGGACGATTGCCGGTAAACTCACCCCCAACAATTCCGGCAACTTGTAGCCGATCCAGGCAGCCATAACCGCACCCAGGGCAAGCTGACCCTCTGCGCCGATGTTGAACAGCCCTCCCTTAAAGGCCAGAGCCACGGCGAGGCCGGCGAAAATATAGGGCGTGGCCCATACCGTCGTCTCGCTCCAGGCTCTGGCGGAGCCAACCGCGCCCTGGAACAGGCCTCTATAGGCTGCAAGAGGGTCACCGCCAGCGAGTAAGATGATCAGTGCTCCGACTACCAATGCGGTAAATACTGCCAGTATGGGCACTATTGCCATATTAAAAAAAGGCCTCACAGACTTGATGCGCTCGGAGGCCTTTTTCAATTCAGATATGCGCATTGTTGTACTCCCATAGAGATGGGCAGTGCGCCTGCCCCTCGCAAGTACTGGCTATATTTGTAACGTAGGGCGGGATAACTCCCGCCCTACGGGTCGTTCCCCTACGGCAGGGGTGGGCCCCCTGACCGGGCTGAAACTTCATTCAGGCTTGGCCGGCGTCACTCCGGTCTGGAGAGAGCCGTCTTTCAGGGCTTTGTCAATTTCCTGGATCCTGGCCTTGACATCCGCTGGCACCTTATCCTCGAACTCGTGGTAAGGAGCAAGGCCGGCTGCACCCACATAGTTGCCACCCTGAGGGAACTTGCCCTCTTTGGCCAATTTGATCAGCTCAAAAGTGCCTGGCGTGAGCAACTTCATCGCGCTGGTGAGCAACACTTTCTGGGCTTCAGGGACGGTGTAGTACTGATCGGTGTCAACCCCGATGGCCATCACGCCCTTCTCAGCACAACCAAGCAGTGCACCGTTGCCGGTCTTGCCGCCCGCACCGAAGACGACATCCACCCCTTTGTCAATCATCGAGAGAGCGGTAGTCTTGCCCCACTCAGGATCAGTGAAGGTCTTATCGAAGCCAACGTCGTTATGGTACACCACGTTAACTTCGATGTTCGGGTTAATGTACTTTGCCCCGGCGCGGTAACCCTCGCCGAAGCGCCAGACCGGGGGCACGGCATCGGTTCCCAACACAGCGCCGATCTTGCCGCTCTTAGACATCATAGCCGCCAGAGCACCCGCCAGGAAACCGGACTGGTCCTCAGGAAAGATCAGGCCGACGACATTAGGCACCTCGGTGCCAGGAGCCTGGAACTGATCCACGCCGATAAACTTAATGTTGGGGTATTTCTTGCCGGCTGCCTGGGTCGCCTCACCGAGTGCAAAGCCAACCGTCACGATCACGTCAAACCCGGCGTCTGCAAACTGAGCAATGTTCTTGTCATAGTCTTTTGAGTCGGTAGTCTCGATGTACTGGATCAGCGCCCCAAGTTCCTTTTCGGCCTGCTGCACTCCCTCCCAGGTGGACTGGTTGAATGATTTGTCGTCAATCTTACCCACATCGGTCACCAGACCCACACAGAAGACCTCCGGCTTGGGGCAGTCCTCAACGCTTAGCTTTGCCGGTTTCTTGGGGGCACAGCCCACCAGCATGGTCACAATAGTTATCAGGCTTGCCACTGCAAAGAGTCGCTTGAGCATTTTGATCCTCCTTCATTGTGACTATATGGTTATGGAAGCTGCATGTGGGGTTCACCAGATCAGTCAGCAGATTTTAATGTGCTCACCCCCTTTCGTCCGTCTCCCGCTCTGTGTTACGGTCACCGATACGGTCGCGGTAGCTGTGTCAACGCGGAGCGCCCGGATTCCAACCGGTTGAGCAGTTACCGGTTGCATATATTATACCTGTGGTTCGCTCATTTTTAGGGCGGTTTGGCAGAATCGGCACAGAGCCTGGCATAGATGTCTGGAGAGAAGTCCAGCAAGGCCAGGATACGCTGTTGCAC
>Ga0124948_1033118_pt1:2500-12466 | contig 12466 bp, 8 predicted proteins | sample YNPNP_2100MetaT_FD_92948 | JGI IMG/M metagenome (GOLD analysis project Ga0124948, IMG submission 92948) | Anoxygenic and chlorotrophic microbial mat microbial communities from Yellowstone National Park, USA - YNP NP_2100 MetaT (Metagenome... ...
TTCAAAAAACTTAGAGCCGATCCGGAATACCCTGTCGCAGAAGAAGATCGGTTGGGGCGCAGCGCCGCTGCGCCTGTACCTATCAGGTTTCATCCGCTGTATCGTGAAACAATTATTCGGATAGGCTCTTAGCGCCGATCCGAATATCGTATCGTCACGTCCACGATGGATGCACCCTGTCCGTGGCCCCTACCCGATGGACGACTGGCCTGGTGCCGACGGAATACCGGGGATAGGCAAGGTGGCGTCGTGCCCCTACCGGTACCCCACTAACCGGAGCATCGACCATGCCTACGCTGCCTACCCCGCATCGCAAGGATAAGGGCGCAGCGGTGCTGCGCCCCTACGCCTCGACCAATGAATCCCAATGTACGAGCGCAGTGCTCCTGCGCCCCTACCGATCTACATTTAGGGTCATGCGATTGATTCGAGGACCAACAGCAATTCAATATTGACCACACCGCACCCGTCAGCGCAGGTACACCACTGCGATCCGGCAAAGGTTGAAACGGATTTTTAATAATTTTAACTCTAGCCAAAAGCAGTCGAAAAGTGGTACAATAGTTGCGCCATAGTTATGGAGACCACCTCATTATATCCAGCAAAGCATCAAACAGGGAGCGTCGCATGAATATTTTGGTTGTTGACGACGATATTCAGAATGCAAAGATGACTTCATATCTGCTTGAAGAGGCAGGCTATCGTGTATTTCGCGTACACGACCCCTCGAACATTATGCAGGTAATTGAACAGCACAATCCCGACCTGATCCTCCTTGACATTATGATGCCCAAGATGGATGGTTTCGAGGTCTGTCGGCAGATTCGACGCAATTCAGACATCCCCATCATCTTCCTTTCCGCACGTACCTACCTCCAGGATCGCGTGATGGGTCTCCAGATTGGCGGTGACGATTATCTGGTCAAACCGTTTGAGCCTTCAGAATTATTGGCACGGGTTGAAGCAGTACTACGCCGCCGTAATGCCGATGTGCTCAATACTTCTACTCGCCTGAGCCAGGGTAACATTACCCTCGATCCGGTCGAACACAAAGTGCTATTCACCGATGGCCGCGTCGTTGAATTAACACCCCTTGAATTCCGTCTGCTCTACTATCTGATGAAGAACGCTGGCCGTATCTTGAATGTCAGTCAAATCTTGACTAAAGTATGGGGGTACGATTACGAAGGCGAGAGCAATCTTGTCGCAGTTTACATTCGTCGCCTGCGCACCAAAGTTGAAGAAGACCCGGATCATCCGCGTCACGTTATTACTGTGCGCAATCTTGGTTACAAGTTTGAACCATAATTTGCATGATGAGACCTGAAACCGAGCAACTGCAAACGATCATCCGTCGCCTCTTGCCGTTGCTGGCTTTGGGGATAGCCTGGCTCATTACTCAATTCGACCTCACGCCCGTCATCGCTGGCGGACTTGCTGGCTACGGTATCATCAACGTGATTTTGCTCCTCTTCTTGCGGCGCTACCCCTCTGTAACAAATCGCCTCTTGCTCGGTAGCATCGCGAGCGATCTCCTGTTTGTCTTCTGGTGTATTACGTTTGGTGGCCCTGCTGCTCTAACGGTCGTGCAGGGGATCGGTGCCCTACGCGCCTGGCGCTACCGTTTCTACTCGCTATGGCCAGCGTTCTTACCGGCAATTATTGGCTTTATCTTATTCCTGGGGGCCGGGAACGCGATGACGTTCACCACACCCACGACACTTGCACCGGTTGGTAGCCTCCTGCTCAGTCTCGTTGTTGTTGCAGCCCTGATCTGGTTTGGGGACAGGCGCAATCTAGCCGCCCGTGAGTGGCGTGCTCGCTACGATCATCTGCGGCGTGAACAGAAGCAACAAGTCGCCAATCTTGAAGAATCGAACAACGAACTGCGTGATCGTCTGCGCCGAATGGAAGCCCTTGGTGAGAGTTTACGCGCTATCAGTAGCTCGCTCAGCCTGGATGACGTTTTGCATCAAATCCTCGACTCGCTCACTCATATGCTGGGCGTGCAGCGTATTGATGATGTCGCACTGACTCTGGCGCGACCCACTGGTCTGGAACATCGCCTCCTCCATGCGAGTGAACATCAGGCTGATTGGGCAACCGTATTGGCGCAGACCGTCATGAACAGTAAGCGGCCCGTTTCGCTCGATGGATTTCAAATCACGCAACAACCGGAATGGCAGCCATTGGCTGCGCATCAATTTCGGGCTGCGCTTAGCGTACCATTATTTGATCCCGACCAACCCGATCACATTCGTGGTACCCTCAGTGTTGTAAGCCGACAGGTCACCACATTTTCACCTGCTGAAGAACGACATCTGACCTCGTTTAGTATTCAGGCGATGATCGCCATTCGTAACGCTGAATTCCATGTACAATTGAGCCGTCAACAGGCGGTACTCAGTGCTGTTTTACACGACATGGCCGATGGCCTGATTGTGTACGATCAGCAGGGAACGGTCTACCTCGACAACGCGGTAGCCCGTCAGATTATTGCGCAGAGTATGGCGCGCAGTGGTAATCTGGCGAACCGTCTGATCGAACTTGCTCTTCGTGTCCATCACGAGGGGAATTCGCTGAGCCAGGAGATTGTGGATGGCGAAACCGAACAGGCGCGGTTCTATCACGTTCATGCGACCCTGGTAAACCCCTCGGCCGATACCCGACTGGCTGTTCTGGTCTTACACGATGTGACGGATCAAAAGGGAGAGGAACGGCAACGTCGTGAGTTTATTGCGAAATTAGCCCACGAGCTGCGTAACCCGCTGAATACGCTCAAAGGGTTTCTCGCTATTGTCTTGAAAGAGAGCGACAACGTTGGGAAGCTCACCGAACGTCAACGTGAGTTTCTGGGTGAGGTGGAAGATAGCGCCAATCGCTTGAAAAAACGGGTTGAAGAACTCATTGAGATCAATCGCAACGGGACCAATCAGCTTAAGTTGCGTCCGATACGGGCAAATATCATCGATCTCATTATTACCACGTGCATCAAACAACAGCAGCAGGCTCACGAGAAGGGTATCGATCTGCGCTGGGATGTACCCGAGCAGTTACCCGATGTAATCATCGATGAGGAGCGCATTAGTCAGGTTCTGACGAATCTGATCGAAAATGCGATCAAGGCCACACCCAACGGTGGAAAGATCGTCGTGAGTGCCGAGCAGCATTCCCAAGGCATCTACGTACATGTGACAGATACCGGTGTAGGGATTCCAGCCGATCAGATTGAGAAGGTATTTCTCCCCTTCTACCAGGTCGATAACGGGATACCGGTGAAAAAGACGCATCTTGGCCTGGGATTGGCCATCTGTAAACAGTTCGTGGAAGCCCACGGTGGCAAGATATGGATTGCGCACAGTGAGGTAGGAAAAGGGACACGCTTCTCGTTCTCTCTGCCATTACCAGATAAAGCCACATTTGATATGCTAGTTAATCGTCATGCGTCTGTATGACTTTATAGCAATTGTATGTGAAACACGATATATTTTGTAGCGATCAATATCTAGTATTTCTGCAACTCTTTTAACGATTTCCTACGTAAGCAAAAAATGCACTTTCTGCTTCTGCACGATTGTTGGGGGAAACGACGTGAAGATTGCGCTCATTGCTCTACCTGGTAAACGACAAAACCGGCTACCACCGCTCACCCTGGCATACATCGCGGCAATCCTTGAGCAGCGGCGCGCCATCGTGCGTCTCTACGATCGTGCGCTCGAGTCGGCAGGAAGTTGGAACGATATTCGACGACGGTTACAGACATTTCAACCCCAACGAATGATCATTGCCGGCGATGATAGCCGTATCATCGAACAGGCTGTTACCTATTTTCATCAGACCTACCCTGACATCTTACCCCTGCTCGTTCAACGGAGTGGGAGTGAAGCGCCAACAATCGTCAACCATGTGATGGCCTGGCTTGATAGTGATAATACCGATACGACCACCGAACTGTCAGCCGATGCACTCCCTTATCCAGCCCGTCATCTACTCTCACTCGAACGCTACGCCCTACGTGCGCCGGGTGGTGAAGTACAAACACCGGTAGTCATCGGGTGGTCTGACGGCGGTAAATGGGTCATGCGTTCACCGCACGCTATCGGACAAGAGATTCAGGCCGTGATGTCCGAGTTTGGGATTCGGAATGTGCTCTTTTGTGAACCTGAGTTGACGATTGACCAAAGCTGGCTGAACGATCTGCTTGATTACTTCATTAAGGCAAACCTCAATGTCAGATGGCAAGCTACCGTTACCCTTGAGCACTTACGCGAAGAAACATTGCCGCGGCTGGCGCAGGCCGGCTGCGAAGCACTGACGTTTTCGATTGCGGCAAGCAGTATGTTCGATTCAGTGCAGCGTCGCCATCAGGTGCAGAAACTGATAACCAGTGCTGGTGAGCTGGGTATCTATACCCATGCAACCGTGTTGCTCGAACCCCCCTACGAGGCGATTGCCCGCCTGATTGACGTTGCTGCGACGTTCGGTCTCAACGATGTCTCGTTTGAACTTATGCAGACGCTGCGAGTTGGTGATGATGTACAACAGATACAGCGCTTTGCGCGTCAACGGTATCAGCAAGGGCGTAGCCGACAGCGCCTGATTGATCGTTTTGGCCCGGCATTGGGTAGTTTGCTTTGGCAATTGCGCGTGCAGCATCTGGCCGAAGATGAGTAGGGCGTGGCAGATCAAGCTCATACTGGGCCGATCATCAACGACGTCAACCACTGCCCAACGTAGCGCAACATTTCCTCTCATCTTGCTGATATTTGCCGCACTGGTACACCTCGCTCGGCCAGGTATTGCTTGACATCGGCAATCGAGTAGTCGCCGAAGTGGAAGATTGAAGCTGCGAGCACGGCATCAGCTCCCCCTTCAACAATCCCACGATACATATCGTGTGGTGAACCAACGCCTCCCGATGCAATGACCGGTACCGATGCTACAGCGGTGACTGCCTGCAACAACTCAAGATCGTAACCGGTACGCGCACCGTCAGCATCCATACTGTTAATGCAAATTTCGCCAGCACCCAATTCGATCCCCCGCTTGATCCATTCGATGGCATCAAGGCCGGTTGGGCGTGGATTGGCCCCAGTATGGGTGAAAACTTCCCAACGCGGTGGCTCACCGGGCACATTGACTCGCCTGGCATCGACCGATAATACGATGCACTGGCTGCCAAAGCGGCGTGCACCCTCGGCGATCAATTGTGGGTTGTAGACCGCAGCCGTATTCAGGCTGACCTTATCGGCGCCGGCCCGTAACATTCGATACATATCTTCAACACTGCGTAACCCACCACCGACGGTCAAGGGAATAAAGACCTCGGCGGCGGTTCGTTCAACCACCTCAACCATAATCGCCCGCTCGTCACTCGAGGCGGTAATATCGTAAAAGACCAGCTCATCGGCGCCAGCAGCATTGTACGCCGCGGCCAACTCTACTGGATCACCGGCGTCGCGATGATTGAGGAATTTCACCCCTTTAACCACTCGCCCTGCTTTCACATCGAGACAGGGAATAATGCGTCGTGTCAGCATATATCACCTTTTTCAGTTGCCGGTATTACTTGGGCCGAACCTGCCCACGCCGTCCACGCTCTTCAACCGGTGTTGTTGTCGTCGCTTCAGTCACCTGCTTGTTCTGCACTTCATCAATCAAAAACTGGGTTGCCCGTACTGCCCAGAGGGCAAGAAATGATACGCTGAAGAGGAGAAATGGAACAATAAGTACCAGACTGCTCACCACTAAGATGATCCCCATCAAGAGCATAGTAACCAGGGTATACAGCGGTCGCATAAGGATGAGCAGGAGGGCATTACGGGCAATCTGTCGTAGTGAAGGTTGATCGAGCAAAACCATCAGTGGGAAAGCATAGATAATGAGTGCTGACCAGAGCATGAACAGGTAGAGGAAAAAGCCAATCAGCACACCGCCCAACAAGCCAGGAACACCAGAATAGAACGCCAGATTCCACAAAATCAAGGCCAGACCGGCCATCCAGATTCCATACAGACGCCAGGCGGGCAGGGCATACACTCGCATCCCAGCAAAAAAGTCGGCTAACTTGCTGGCCCTACCTTCTATGATCCGCTTGCTCAGAGCGTACAGGCCGGCAAAGGCCGGAGCTGCTGGTAATACACCGACCAATGCCGCTGCCGCTGCCGGTACCGCAGCATTGTTCACCATCGCGACATAAGCAACACTAAAAAGGGGCACACTCAGCGCTGCCCAGATAATGTTGGCAAAGGTAAGCAGCAGAAACTCGTCGAACAGGTCGCGTAGGGCGCTCCAGAATACGCGAAACGGTGCTATTATTGATGATGTGTTGATGATCGGGCGTTGGTTATTCATACCAAAAACTGTGTAACCCAGACGGCGAGGTACAAGCGCTGGGGTGCAGATGATACATAAGCACTGCCGTGATCACGGGCAATAACCGGGCAACTCGTTCGCTTGCCAAATAGGGTTTCAGACCCGACCCCCTTTGCGCGTGAGATGCTCTCTATTATAACTGAATTCGTTCCTGCTATGGCGCATCCTCGGCCCACAGTACCACAACACGTCGTTCATCAAATGCGAACAAACCATGATCTAACGGTGCCTCACTGAGTGAACGCCACCCCACCACTTCATTCCCGTGAATGTCGTAGACGGCAAAATTACCGCTCACCGCACCATTGGTAAAAAAGCGTGCTTTGGCATCGAGTAACGCCAGGACCCGTCTGGCCAGCTCGGTTGCCTGTACTTCGGGAACAATCTCGTCAGGATACGCCAGATCATGAGCAATAATGTGGGTTGCAATCTTGAGTGCAATCCGTCGCGGTACCTCGATCCAATGTTTACCAAGCGGCTGAAAATCAAGTTCACGCGCTACCGCATCGAGAACGGTGTACGGATCAGACGGTGGCCGGTACAACCGAAAAGCGGCTCCGATGAGTGGATAACTCTCGGCGCGGGCCGTTTCGATAGCTACCCATAGCCCTTCGATTTCTGGATCGGTCTCAAGGCTTATGATTGACTGCGACATAATACCTCACTTCGTTAGAACCGGTTACAGGTGCAATAATAGCAAATTCAGGCGCTATGGTAACAGTCGTCGTGCAGTGAACGTCGGTGACAGTGGTATGATTGAAAGAGTAGGGAATATTTGAACACCGCGATGGGTGTTTGCAAAGAGGAGATGCCACTTCATGAACGAACCTACTACCGCCACTCTTGATCGGTTATGCGCTAACGCGATACGGGCGTTGGCTATTGACGCAGTCCAACAGGCGAATAGTGGGCATCCCGGTATGCCGCTGGGGATGGCAGATGCTGCCTACGTGCTCTGGACGCGCTTTCTCAAGCATAATCCAGGTGATCCACACTGGCCGAACCGTGATCGGTTCGTCCTTTCGGCCGGTCATGGGTCAATGCTGCTGTATGCGTTACTCCACCTCACCGGCTACGATCTCTCGCTCGACGACCTGAAGCAGTTTCGGCAATGGGGTAGTCGAACGCCCGGTCATCCTGAGTACCATGAAACACCTGGTGTTGAAATGACGACCGGTCCTCTTGGGCAAGGCTTTGCCACCGCAGTCGGAATGGCCATTGCCGAACGCTGGCTGGCAACAAGATTCAATCGGGCCGGGTTTCCCATCGTTGATCATTATACCTACGTTATCGCCAGCGATGGCGATTTGATGGAAGGTATCTCGCACGAAGCAGCCAGCCTGGCCGGGCATTTGCGGTTGGGCAAGCTGATCGTTCTGTACGATAGCAACGATATTTCTCTGGTTGGACCAACCAAACTGTCCTGGAGCGAAAACGTTGCCGACCGGTTTGCCGCCTACGGCTGGCAGGTCTTATATGCCGATGGTCATAATATGTCGTCGGTTGCTCTGGCCCTGGCGGAAGCGATTGCCGATGATCAGCGCCCATCACTCATCATTACTCGCACCGTCATTGGCTATGCCAGCCCACGGGCAGGAAGCCACAAGGCCCACGGTGAACCGCTTGGCGTCGAAGGGGTCAAATTGACGAAAGAGGCATTGGGTTGGCCAACCGAACCGGCCTTTTACGTACCACTTGAAGTCTACGAACATATGCATCTGGCCGCAGAGGTTGGTGAAGTGCGGCAACGTGAATGGGAGGCGATGCTAAACCGCTATCGGGCTTCATACCCCGATCTAGCGGCTGAATGGGATCTGCTGCAAGAGGGTGGGCTCCCCGCGAACTGGCACACAGCGTTACCGGTTTTTCCACCTGATCCGAAAGCCAAAGGAACGCGGGTTGCTTCAGGGGCAGTGTTGCAAGCGCTGGCACCCATCCTGCCAGGTCTTCTCGGTGGTTCAGCCGATCTCCACACGTCGGATTTTACGTATCTTGAAGGCTTTGGCTCAATCAGTGGCGACAACTTTCAGGCCCGTAACCTGCATTTCGGTGTGCGCGAGCACGCGATGGGCGCTATTCTCAATGGGATGGCACTCCATGGCGGGATTATTCCGTATGGCGGTACCTTTCTGGTATTTAGCGACTACATGCGCCCATCCATTCGTCTGGCAGCGTTGATGAAATTACGGGTCATTTATGTCTTCACCCACGATAGTATCGGTGTTGGTGAAGATGGACCAACGCACCAGCCGGTTGAGCATTTAGTTGCGTTGCGTGCTATTCCTAATGTATTGGTTGTGCGTCCGGCAGATGCAAATGAGGTAGCAATGGCCTGGCGCTTAGCCCTTCAGCGGACCGATGGGCCAACAGCGATTATTCTGTCACGCCAGAACGTGCCGACCCTCGACCGGAGTGGGCTGGGTGCTGCCGAAGGTGTCCTCCGTGGCGGGTATATTTTGCGTGATGCCGAGTCGGCGCAGGCACTGATCATTGCAACCGGCTCAGAAGTGGCAGTGGCCCTTGCTGCTGCCGATCAACTCGAAGCGGAAGGGATCGCGGTACGAGTCGTGAGTATGCCCTGTCGTGAACTCTTCGATCAGCAAGAGGCAGGGTACCGCGAGAAGGTCCTCCCCTCATCGATACCAGTACGGGTAGCGATTGAAGCCGGACGGTCTCTCGGTTGGGAACGCTATGTCGGCTGTGAAGGGACAATTATCGGCGTGGATCGGTTTGGGGCATCGGCACCATTTCAACGCATCTATGCCGAATTTGGCCTGACGGCCGAACGGATTGTTGCTGCCGTGAAGCAACATCTCTCGGCTTCAGGGAGATAATTTGTGCGTTGGGTGAATGATTGCAGACCAATACGCAGAATCCTGTTGTATCTCCGTTTACCACTCTCATGTTGAGGTAGTCGTGTGGTGGGATGGGATACAGGTTTCCCAAGCAAGTGCGCTCGCCCAATGAAACCAAACCGATGATAGTCCTGACGAGAATGAGAACTCTACGGACTGCTGAAGCCACGCTTCAGCAGTCCGCTGGACGAGTACAACCCTAAGCTGAGTGCGAGTATCCCCAGTAGTGCGTATCTTGTAGGTAATCCCCGCAACTGTTCTACTCATTACATTTTTGTCACTTTCTTCGCAACCAGCTATTCATCCCCCCCCCACACCTGCTCACGGTACGCTCATCACAAGCACGTTCCAATAAGCGTTACATTCGGTGCTTTAAGCTGCTTGTAAGCCCGTTAGCGAAAGGGAGGTTATGCGATTCCTGTCCACCATTATGTTCATTATGTTGCTGATCACACTCGGAGTAATGCTTGGAGCGATGCCAGAGATCAGTCAGGCGCAGCGATCCGACAAGCCGATGTCGTCAGAAGGTTCATTACCGGGTGGCAATCTCACGCTGAATAGTGTGATCGGTGACAATGATGAACGAGTCAGTTTTGTTGCACCATTACGCGATGCTTTTGAGCCGGATATTGCCTACAATCCGGTGACCAACCAGTACCTGGTCGTGTACGCTCGTCCCCGTGAAGGCGGTGGTAGCAATGAGTTTGAGATTTATGGTCAGTTTATTGATGCTACC
>Ga0124948_1004052_pt1 | contig 11518 bp, 10 predicted proteins | sample YNPNP_2100MetaT_FD_92948 | JGI IMG/M metagenome (GOLD analysis project Ga0124948, IMG submission 92948) | Anoxygenic and chlorotrophic microbial mat microbial communities from Yellowstone National Park, USA - YNP NP_2100 MetaT (Metagenome... ...
GTCATCGTGTGGCAAGCGCGATTCTGGGAGTGTTCAACCCCGTCCAGTTGGTTCAATCTCTATGGGAACTGCTATATATCAGAAACAGACACCGTCTGTTGAGATATGATAGAAGACTCCGCGCCCGCTGCGTCTCTGCAGTGTAACAACATATCTGAGCGAGGCCATAAACTCTACGCCCCCGACTTCCCTACCAGGAAGCCGGGGGCGGTGTGATCAGGGGACAAGCGCATCACGACGCGGAAACCGACTACCTCTGATGTTCCTCAGTGATGCTCCACTGCTGCCTTCCCGTGGTGGCCATGCCCATGACCCCCCGCTTCCTGGCGACGCAACAGCGGCACGCGGTAATCGTTCGGTGCGAGCAACGGCGCCTGCTGGAGATGCCAAGCAAACGCGCCAAGCCACAACCCGCCAATGGCAATCAGGGTCACCAGATCGAGCCAGTGGATATGGAACCCGTCCGGATGAAACGCTGGCATAATCTTCCAGAAGTACCAGACAATTTCAATTACGAACATATATACCGCAATCGCCGTCAGGTTTGCGATCCGGCGCTTGGCAAAGCGGCTCAGCAGGAGCATGAACGGGAGCAGGAAATGGCCGAAGATCATCGCAATCCCCAGGATTTCCCACCCGCCAGCCGAGCGATGCCCGTGCCACGGCGTCAACTCCGGCACATTTCCCGACCAGATGATCAGATATTCCGAGAAGTTGACATATGCCCAGACAGCCACGAACGCGAACAAAAACTTGCCCAGATCGTGCAGACGGTCGGTTGGGATGCCAAACGGCAACAAATTGCGCGCCTTGAGCGCCGCCAGCGCAATAATCCCGCCGCCGAACGTCAGGATCAGCATACTGGCGATATAGGTCACCGGGTACATCGACGAGAACCATTCCGGTTCCAGCGACATCCCCCAGTCGGTGGCAGCAAGCGTCCACGCCAGCACCAAAACAACAATACCGGGACCGCTCAGACGCTGGAAGCGACCGCGCAGATTCTCGCTGAACCCTTTCGCATCCTCCTCCAACGACCATTGACGCAGCAGATATGCCATGCCAATAAACAGCACGAAGTAGATCACTGCGCGCGCCAGGAAGAATGGCACGTTCAGGTACGGCGTCTTCAGCGCCACCACTTCATCGTGTGCAACCACTTCCGGGTTCGTCCACGGAAACAGATAGTGAGTTCCGGTCAGTGTTTCGATGGCAATAGGCAGGAACAGGATCGCCATCAGTATCAGGTTCAGCGCTGCCGCTTCCAGCAGGCGTCGCAGCATCAACCCCCACACACCCTGCGTCAGATGGTTGATCATGAGCACCAGCAGCCCGCCGAGCGACAGGGCAAACCAGAAGAAATAGGCAAAGATGTACGAATGAAAGAACTGCGCTGCTCCCAAAAACGCCCCTGCCGCTGCCAGCAGCATCGCAACACTACCGACAATCAGGGCGACTTGTTGAAAACGCCCCAGTGCAGGACGAAGCGCAGCCGGTTCTTGTGCGATCATGGTCATCCCTTTCGGAGGTGAGACATCCCTCGATTATGATCGGCGCGGTTCCTGAACACCCAATCGCGTGCTGTGAACGCCAGCCAGCGCTAACCTCACGCTCGCCTCTCAATCCCCAGTTCCTGGTTCCCGGTTCTCGGTTCCTGGTTCTCAGTTCCTGGTTCCCGGTTCTCGGTTCCTGGTTCTCAGTCCTTAGTTCTCGGTTCTCGGTTCTTAGAGCCTATCCGAATAACCCGGCGGCACGCACGGCAATCACGCCACAGGCGAAAAGGTTACAGTTTTTCGGATAGGCTCTTAGTTCTCGGTTCTCGGTTCTTAGTTCTTGGTTCTCGGTTCTTAGTTCCTGGTTCTCGGTTCTCAGTTCCTGGTTCCCGGTTCTCAGTTCCTGGTTCTCAGTTTTGTGGCGGCGGATTCTTCTGCAATTCGCGAATATGCGCCACAATCGCCCAGCGGTCACTGATATTCTGAATCCGGTATCCATAGGGATACATGGCTCCCTTGCCGTTGACGATCGTCTCGTAGTACTGACCATCGGGCATATCGAGCAACCGTTGGTCGTAAAACGACGGGGGGCGCGGGTTGAGCAGCAGACCGACCTGACCGCGACCGTTGCCGTTGGCGCCGTGGCAGACCGCACAGTAGATACGATAGCGCTCTGCCCCGCGTGCAAGCAATTCCGGCGTGACCTGGATCGGAATGGTCGTCAGATATGCGCCATTCGGGTCACCATCGACGCGCCCGGTACTGGTTGCATCGATGCGCAACTGACCACGCGCTACCGTATGCTCCACCAGCGGGCGCGCTGCCGCGCCATCGGCGAAGAAATCACTCGCCCGCTGCGGCTTGAATTTTGCCTGATCGTACATTTCCAGGTGGCAGGCGGTCATCAGCAACGCCGCAGCGATCAGCCAGCCTGCCCGGAGAATCCGCCCGGACCATGCGCTCCGACGGCGGCATTGTCGTTCGTTCAGCATCGCAATTCCCCTGGCTAGTTATCTACGGTAGAGACCGCCAGCGGTTCCAGGCTCTCCAGAAACTGGCGTGTCCGCTTGAGTTCAAACTTGGGGTCGGCAGCCTCGATACACAGGAAAAACCGGTCAACCGACGCACGCTCGAAGTTGGGCGCGTTGAAGACCGGATGGTATGGACGCGGCAGACCACATGCCGCAATCAACCCGAACACGGCGGCGAACGCCGACAGCAGCACCATCCCCTCGAAGGTCGCCGGGATGAAGGCGGGCCAGCTGAACAGCGGTCGTCCGCCGATATTCATCGGATACGCCACCAGATTGATCCATGTTTGCAGGGCGAACATCCCGCCTGCGCCAAGCAGCCCCGCGCCAAAAATAACCCACGGCAGGCGCGTGCCCCGGTAGCCGACGGCTTCATCAAGCCCGTGGATCGGGATCGGCGTATATGCTTCGAACTGTTTATAGCCAGCGTCGCGGGTTTTTTCGGCTGCCGCCAGCAACGCCTCAGCGTTGTCGAACTCAGCCATCAACCCATACAGACCCGGTTCGGTTGAGACTTTCGGCGCTTTCGCGCGCACTGCATTTCGCTTGAGCATCGTCGCTACGCCTCCCTGACATGTCCGGCGCCGCCGACCTGGACCGGCGCATGGTTTTCCGTCTCGATCTTATGCACCAGGTCGCGCACCTCGAAGATCGAGATCGCCGGCAACAAGCGGATGAACAGGAAGAACAGGAAGAAGAACCATCCAAACGAACCGGCGTACAGTGAGATATCCCACACGCTCGGCGTGTAGTACCCCCACGACGAAGGCAAAAAGTCGCGGTGCAGACTGAGCACGATAATCACCCAGCGCTCGAACCACATCCCGATATTGATACAGATCGAGATGAAGAAGAGCCAGGGCAGGCTCAACCGGAAGCGCTTGAACCAAAGAAGTTGCGGGATGGCGACATTCAGCACGATCAGCGCCCAGTAACTCCAGGCGTATGGACCCATTGTGCGGTTCGTGATCAGGAAGTACTCGTAGATATTGGCGCTGTACCAGGCATAGAACATTTCACCGAAATAGCCATACGCCACCACCAGACCCGACGCCAGCATCACCTTGCCCATCAGGTCGAAGTGCTTCATCGTGATCAGATCGTGCAGTTTGTACCACCGGCGCAGCGGTATCAGCAGCAGGATCACCATCGCAAAGCCGCAGTACACCGCGCCGGCAACGAAGTAGGGCGGGAAGACCGTCACGTGCCAGCCAGGCAACTGGGAAATCGAGAAGTCGAAACTGATGATGCTATGCACCGAGAGCACCAGCGGCGTCGAAAGCCCCGCCAGAATGAGCGACGCCATTTCGTAGCGCTGCCAGTCGCGGGCGCCGCCGCGCCAGCCAAGCGCCAGGAAGCCATAGAAGATCCTGACCCACTTATTCGTCGCCCGGTCGCGCAGCGAGGCAAGGTCAGGAATGAGACCGACATACCAGAACAGGATCGAGACCGTGGCATACGTCGAGATCGCAAACACGTCCCATTCGAGGGCGCTGCGGAACTGCGGCCACATACCGAGCGTGCCGGGATAGGGGAGCATCCAGTAATCGAGCCAGGGGCGGCCGGTATGCACCAGCGGGTAGATACCGGCGCACGCAACGGCGAAGATCGTCATCGCCTCGGCAGCACGGTTGATCGAGGTGCGCCAGTCCTGTCGAAAGAGGAGCAGAATCGCCGAAATGAGCGTCCCGGCGTGCCCGATGCCGATCCACCAGACGAAGTTGATAATATCGAAGCCCCAGGCAACCGGGATATTAATCCCCCAGATGCCAACGCCGACGGTAAACAACACCGCCAGCGAGTAGAGATACATCAGCAATCCCAGGGCTGCAAGGACGAACCCCAACGCCCAACCCCACGGGGTTCGCTTGAGCGGCGTCAGCACAATGTCGCCAATGGTGCTGGTGACCGATTCATAACTCTGCTTCGGTCCCAGCAACTCCTCGAGCACCTTGCCATACGCCGATTTCTGTGCGGGTTGTGAAGCCATGTGCTACTCCGTGTGTCCTAGACGGGGGTCGTCAGCAGACTATCCCCGTATCCCGACATTGCCGCGCCTATGCTGTCTTTTCCTCTGCGAGGTCGGGGGTCAGATTCTTGATCTTCGCCAGATAACTCACCCGCGGTTTGGTGTTCAGTTTATCGAGCGAGGTGTAATTCAACGGTTGATCTTTCAGCGCCACAACCTGCGCCTGCGGATCGTTCAGGTCGCCAAAAATGATCGCCTGCGTCGGGCAGACCTGCTGGCATGCCGTCACAACCTCGCCGTCGGTGATGCGTCGATTCTCCCTGCGCGCCTCGATACGCGCTGCGTTGATGCGCTGGACGCAGAACGAGCATTTTTCCATCACACCGCGCGCGCGCACGGTCACATCCGGGTTGCGCATCATCTTGAGCACCGGAATGCTGTCGTTCTCGGTCGATGCATCGACTGGCGAGCGGTACGGCACATCCTGATATTGCAGGAAGTTGAACCGGCGCACTTTGTACGGGCAGTTGTTCGAGCAGTACTTGGTGCCGACGCAGCGGTTGTACACCATGTTGTTCAACCCCTCGGCATCGTGAACCGTTGCCGCCACAGGGCAGACGATCTCGCACGGTGCGTGTTCGCACTGCTGGCACAGCATGACCATGTTGTAGACATCTGGCGTGTGCTCGTCACCGACGTAGTACTGGTCGATCCGGATCCAGTGCATTTCGCGCCCCAGCCAGACCTCATCCTTGCCGACGACCGGAATGTTATTCTCCGACTGGCAGGCAACAACGCAGGCATTGCACGAGTTGCACACATTCAGGTCGATCGACATGCCCCACTTGTAGCCGTTGTACTCGAACTCGCCGATCAACGACATCGGCTCTTTTTCCTCGCTCTTGAGGAACTCCTCATTCTCCTCATATTCCTTGAGCGTCCCGTACCGCACCAGGTCTTTCTTGCGTCCTTCCATCAGGAAGTGACCCTGGGTGCTTGCCAGTTTGTAGTTTTCACCCACCTTCGCCACTTCCAGACCAACGCCGAACCAGGGTGTTGCACTGGTGCGCAACCGGTATGCATTGAAGCCGACGTTGTTGCCGACCCGCCCGGCAGCCGTGCGCCCAAACCCCAGATGCACCGTCACCGCATCGTCAGCATGTCCAGGTTGCACCCATACCGGTGCGTCGACCGAACGCCCCTGGTACGTCAACCGCACGACGTCGCCATTCTTGAGGCGCAACGCATCGGCGGTGCGCACACTCATCAGAGCGACGTTATCCCACGTCAGTTTGGTGTACGGCTTGGGAACTTCCTGCAACCAGGCATTGTTGGCAAACGCGCCATCCCACACCGACGGATCGGGGCGGAAGATGATTTCCAGCCCCTGCGCCGGCGCCGATGGTGCAGCGCTGGCAAACCCGCGCTGGAGAGTCACCTGCCGCGCCTGCGCCTGCGTGCCGGGAATAATGCCATCATGCAACGCCTGATTCCAGAAGACACGGAAATTGCCGCTCGAGTCCTGCGTCTGCCAGTAGGCGGTCAGTGTCTGGTAGCCGGTCTCCTGCGGCTTACCGAGCAGAACATTGAGCGTCTCAATCGCCGACTTTCCATTGTACAGCGGGGCAATCAGCGGTTGAACAATCGTCACCGTGCCGTCGAAGGCGCGCACATCCCCCCATGCTTCGAGGAAGTGCGTCCCATTGATATGCCAGGTGCTCTGCTGCGCGGTCTCATCGCGGTACAGTCCAACGTGAACGCTCAACGGCACTTTTGCCAGCGCCTCGGCGAACGGAATATCGGCTGGCGCATTGTAGACCGGGTTGCTATCGAGCATCACCAGCATCTCGACCGTACCGGCGTTCATTTCCTGGGTGAGCGCGCTGAGGGCGGCAATACCGCCCGACGGATCGCTCTCCACCGGATCAGTGTAGACCACCGTGCTCCCAACATTGCCGAGTTGCGCGTTGATCGCGTGACCGAGCGCGTGAACGACCGGCGGTTGATTTTCGCCGACCAGCACGACGCACGCTCCGCGGTGCGCCTGTACATCTTTTGCAACCGCCTCGACCCATTTCTTCTCCGCCTCGTTGAGAGCAGCACCCGCAGCCACATCAGGGACGCCGACGAGGATCGCCAGCGCGCGCACCAGATGTTCGATCTGCGACGAACGCACCGGCAGACGATGATCGGCGAGCAAACCGGTGATCGATGGCGTGCTTTCCGCCAGGTACAACCGGTTGACCTCCTTTGTTCCCTTGCGGATGCGACGTCCATCAGCGAGTTGACGCGCCATGCGCACGCCGGTCGGCGACGGCGCTGTAAAGTCGGAGTCGAAACCGACAATCACCTTCGCGGCATCGAGGCGATAGATCGTCTGCACATCCTCGCCAAACGCCAGGCGTGCGCCAGCGTTGACATTATCACGACCGACCGGTTCGTACTGATACCACTTCGCCTGCGGGAATTGCGTCAGCAACTGCCGCATCTGCGCAATAATCGTTGGCGACGTGACCGCGCCGGAGAGGATGCGCAACCCGGCGCCCTGTTTCGCCGCCTGTGCCTGAATCGCAGCAGTTGCAGCAGCAACAAACGCCTCCCACGTCGCCTCCTGCCCGGCATTTGTCGGCGCCTGCGACCGATCCGGATCGTACATGGTCAGAATCATCGCCTGCGTGATCAGGTCAGTCGATCCGAGCGACGCAGGATGATCGAGATTCCCCTCAATCTTGGTCGGGCGCCCCTCGTGGCTTTCGACCAGCACCCCCGTGCCGAAGCCGGCGAACGTCGCCGCAGTTGCAAAAAACAGCGGTTTGCCGTGAATAATCTCCTCCGGCTGACGCACATAGGGAACGATCTTTTCCTGCGGTTGCTTCAGCGCGAACTGACACCCCGACAGACCCGCCAGCGCCAGCGACGCACCCATCAACTTCAGAAAATTGCGCCGGCTCACCGGGTCGCGCCACTCAGCGGCGCCGCGCGGGAACTCACGCTTCAGCAGTTCGTTGAACTCCGGCGTATCAGCCAGTTCATCGAGGCTGCGCCAGAACTCGCGCCCCCCGGCATTCGCAAGGCGCGCACGCAATGCGTTCACATCCTGGGACTTGGTGTTCATAGTCACGCTCAATTCCTAGCGGTGGCAAATGGCGCAATTCGTCAATTCCCACGACGAGCGAATATTGTACTCCTGCACCAGACGTCGCCCAACTTCGAGTTGGTTGGCTGGCGGCGTCCACGCCATGTTGAAGATCTCTTCGCGCGGACGGACGTACTTCTCCGGGTTGCGATGGCAATCCAGACACCACGACATGAACAGCGGCTGCGTCTTGTAAACGACACGCATCTGATCGATGCGCCCGTGACACGTCGAGCAACCGACGCCCTTGGCAACGTGGATGCTATGGTTGAAGTAGACGAACGCTGGCAGATCATGCACTTTGTTCCACTGAATAGAAGTTCCGGTCTCCCAACTCTGCCAGATGAAAGCGACTTTTTCGCTGCGGCTGATAATCTGTGAGTGGCATCCCATGCACGTTTCCGTCGGGGGGATGTTGGAATGGGCAGCGACTTCGACCGCCGTATGACAGTAGCGACAATCCATTCCCAGGGCAACGTGCAACTGGTGGTTGAACCCGCCGCCCGGTTGCTCGACAGGCACCCCGACATCACGGTGCCAGTCCGACCAACCAAACAGCCACCAGACTCCCCCAAGAATGGCAAGCACCAGCGGAATACCGGCAAAGATACTCACCCTGGCGAGCGTATTGGCTCTCCGATCGAATATCTGGGCCATGTGGCGCCTTTCTAGAAGTCAGAACGTTCTTGACAACCGGACGCGCATCAAGCGTATCAGCGGGACATCGCCGAAACAACGCGCAAGAGCGCCTTACCAGCGCAACTCACCACACCAGACAGTTATCACGCTCCACGAAAACAGGCACGCCAGACACCGCGCGCAGCCATCAACCTGCGCGGCTTACGGTCACCACGGACCTGATTGAAATGATGACCGGATAACGTGCTCCAGCCAGCACATACATCGACGCGGGTTTCCAGGAGGGGCGAGATTGCCTGGTTGCACCCTCTCTTCCAGTTCTGCTTTCGGGTCTGTGAGATGCAGCAGCAAGACGAACTGCAATAGTGCGTCTGACACGTTGTCGGTGTAGCTGAACGGCATCATGCAACCTTGGTTAATAATATCACAACTGGTTACAGGCAGTTTCATGGTTGACCCGCCGAAACAGTGAAGAAATCTTAACTGAAGGACATTTTATCTACATTCATTACACAAAACCTATGCAACGATCAATGTGTACTTATTTGAGCGACAATGTTCTAAACCTCTGACACCCCTCCCACCACCGAACGTCTGCGTGATTGAGCAACTCAATAGATCGTTTTGCCGAGCGCCGAGAGGGCGAACTCAACCGCCAGCAGCGCCGTCATGTTGCGGGTATCGAGAATGGGATTGACTTCCACCAGATCGAGGCTGATCAACCGCCCCGACGCTGCGATCAGTTCCATTGCCAGGTGCGCTTCCCGGTAGGTGATGCCGCCCAGCACTGGCGTTCCAACCCCTGGCGCTTCGTGCGGGTCGAGCACATCGAGATCGAAACTGAGATGAAAACCGATCGTGCCAGCGCTGACATGCAGGATCGCTTCTTCCATCACTGCCGCCATCCCGCGCCGGTCAATATCGTGCATGGTAAAGACACGCACCCCGGAGGTGCGCAGCAGTTCGCGTTCGCCGTCGTCGAGATTCCGCACTCCAACCAACGCCGCATCTCCCGGACGAAGAACCGGCGTCCGCCCGATCAGTCCGGTCAACATTGGATGCCCGCGCCCGGTCAGAACTGCCAGACCCATGCCGTGAATATTTCCTGAAGGGGTTGTCTCTGGTGTATTATAGTCGCCGTGGGCGTCGAGCCAGATAACACCGACGCGCCGGTTGTGCGCCACACCCGCAACCGATCCAATCGACAGGCTGTGATCGCCGCCGAGTATGATCGGCAGCGTATTGCCGGAGATGACCTGACGTACCTGTTGCGCCAGGTCGCGCACAACGCCGACGATCGGTTGCAGGTAGCGCAGCGGTTCATCCGCATCCGGAGGTTCGATCTGCTCCGCCAGCGGCACGGCAAGGTTGCCGAGGTCGCGCACCCGGTAGCCCAGCGCTGCGATCCGCTCACGCAGACCTGCATACCGGATGGCGCTCGGTCCCATATCGACGCCGCGTCGTCCTGCGCCAAGGTCGAGCGGCACGCCAATGATTGCAATATCGCGCATACGTGTGGAGGAAGAGTTGATGGAGCGTTTCTTTCAGTATCTGAACATCTTTCCCATGCCACTCTGGCTGGCAATGATGTTTGCCCCCAATCATCCATTGACCGAGCGGATGAGTCGTCCTGGTGCGCTGTTTATTATCGCCGGCTTGAATTATGTTGTGGCGCTGGCGCTGGCGGTGCGGCGCGGGCAACGTGAGGGCGCTTCACTCGATTTTACATCACTTGAGGGAATTCGCAAGGGCTTGAGTTCGCCGGAAGGTGCGGCAGCAGCCTGGGCGCACATGCTCGCGCTCGATCTGTTCAGCGGTGCGTGGATTTATCGTGAGTGCCGCCGCCTGAACGCGCCAGCCCGGGTGCGCATTCCCTCCCTCTTTGCCACTCTGATGGCCGGTCCGGCCGGATTGATGGGTTTTTTGATCTGGCGCCTGCGTTTGCCTGCCCATCACCCGCCAACCGATAATAATCCATAGTATCAGGAGTCAGGTGACATTGCGCACATGCCCGGTCTTCGAGCAATGCGGCCAGCAGTGCGCATGACACATTCCTTCGTCAGGAAGACGCGCTACTGCCCGCATGAGACATCATCGGGATCGATTCCCATGTCTCGCAGACGCTTACGCAGTGCATGCAGGCGTTCTTCGGCTTGTGCCCGCGCTGCTGCTTCGCGTCGCGCCTGTTCCTCCGCTGCTTCGCGCGCCGCTGCGGCCCGCCGGGCGCGCTCCTCCGCCTCCGCTGCCTGGCGCATCACCGTCACGTAGTCTCCAATCTCCCCGCTGCGCCTGTCGTAGCATACCACGCCGTCGCCCTGCACCCCCAGCCACAGGTCGGCAATCGCCAGATGCACCCGCCCACTCGCGTCCGGTTCCTGCAACCGATACGCCCCCGCTTCCAGACGATAGTCGAGCAGGTGCAGTCGTCGCTCCTCGCCCTGCCCTACATCGTCCACGATCACATACTGCACCACTCCCGCCCGCGCATAATGGTTCACCTTGATCACCACATCATTCTCGCGCGTCTCCGGCGAAACGATCTCGATGATCAGCGCCGGACGCGCCCCTTCGACCGCAACCTCGAACGTGCTCCAGTCTTGCCGCTCTGCAATACCAGGGATGACCATTATATCCGGTCCGTGGGGACGCAGATCGGGGATGTCCCATGCGATCCGTATATTGCTGAGGACGATAGCGCGACCGGATGGCTCCAGGCGGGCGCGCAGCACAGAAGTGAGATACATCCGGTCGGTGGTGTGGCGATCACTGCGCACGATGAAGTCTCCCACCTCCGGGTGCAGGACATCCTCCAGCGTAAGCGGCGTCTGTTCCAGGTTGTGAGGATCGTTGGGGGTCGGACGCGGCACGAAGCGCCAGCCATAGCGGAACGGGTCGGCGTCAGCATCGGTAGGAGGAACCGGTTGTGTCGGTACGTTTGTCATAGGGCGTCTCCAGAATCGGCGCGAAAGTGACACGCCGCCGGTTATGCCCGCGCCATTGACGGCGCAGGCTGCGCTTCGGACGAATGGGCGCTCACACGCAGCGCCGACGCAGCCAGCAGGATCAGCGCAACCCAGACTGCATCCGCCAGGAACAGGTGCACCAGTTGCATCCAGACGGGCGCCTGCAATGCGACGTTGACATACCCGGCAACCAGTTGCACCGCGTACAGCATCGTCAGCACAATCGCCAGGCGGCGTGTCGTTGCGCCCGGTCGCGCCGTGCTCGTGTACCATGCCGCCACCACCAC
>Ga0124948_1098533_pt1 | contig 11364 bp, 8 predicted proteins | sample YNPNP_2100MetaT_FD_92948 | JGI IMG/M metagenome (GOLD analysis project Ga0124948, IMG submission 92948) | Anoxygenic and chlorotrophic microbial mat microbial communities from Yellowstone National Park, USA - YNP NP_2100 MetaT (Metagenome... ...
CAGTTGAGTTGATCCAGCCAATAGCGATGGAGCAAGGATTGAGATTTGCGATTCGTGAAGGTGGTAGGACTGTTGGTGCTGGTGTTGTTACAGAGATTATTGAGTAATAGAGGAAAAAGATGAGAGAGATAATTACTTTGGCTTGTACAGAGTGCAAAAATAGAAATTACACAACTACCAAAAATAAAAAGACTACTACTGGTAAGATAGAGTTGAAAAAATATTGCAAGTTTGACAGGAAGCACACTCTACATAAGGAAACCAAGTAGTTAAATATAGGCCAATAGCTCAATTGGCAGAGCACCGGTCTCCAAAACCGGGGGTTGGGGGTTCGAGTCCCTCTTGGCCTGCCATTAAAAGAGGTATGTTGTGGAAAAATATGTAAATTTTTTAAAAGATGTTAAAGCTGAGTTGAAAAAAGTAGCCTGGCCTTCAAAAGATGAGACTATTGGTACTACAACTGTTGTTATAATATTTGTGGTGCTTATGGCTATCTTTTTAGGTGTGATAGATGTGACTCTTTCTAAAATCATACAATTTATAGTGGGTTAGATTATGTCGAATAAGCAATGGTATGTTGTCCACACTTACTCCGGTTTTGAAAAAAGGGTGAAAAAGCTTCTTGAAGAGAAGATTAAGAATGAGAATCTCTATGATTCTTTTGGAGAGATACTTATTCCTACGGAAAATGTTGTTGAGCTTGTAAGGGGTACTAAGAAGATAAGTAAGAAGAGTACTTTTCCAGGTTATATACTTGTCAACATGGTTATGAATACTGAGAATTGGCATAAAGTCAAATCGATACCGAAGGTGACAGGGTTTGTGGGTGGTGTTAATCCCGTCCCAATACCTGAGCAAGATGTAAAGGCGATGATAGAGCTTGCTAAATCTGAGGCTCCGAGGATCGCTATGAAATATATTAAGGGTGATGTGGTTGAGGTTATTGACGGTCCATTTTCAGGTTTTACAGGCGTTGTTGATGAGGTAAATACGGAGAAAGAGAAAGTCAAAGTAATTGTTAGTATTTTTGGGAGACAGACTCCTATAGATTTAGATTTTTTACAAATAAAAAGAGTAGGATAATTGGAGGATATATATGGCTAAGAAAATAATGGGACAGGTAAAGCTTCAGATCCCAGCAGGAAAAGCAAACCCATCGCCACCCGTTGGACCAGCATTAGGTCAGAGGGGTGTTAATATAATGGAATTCTGTAAGGCATTTAATGCAGCTACACAGAATATGGGGGATATGATCATCCCTGTTATTATAACTGTTTATGAGGATAGGTCTTTTACGTTTATAACAAAGACACCTCCAGTAACTCAGCTCATCAAGAAAGAGCTGAAAATTGAGAGCGGTTCAGATAATCCAAAAGCTAAGAAAGTTGGTAAGCTTACTAAAGAGCAGGTTAAGAGAATCGCTGAAATTAAAATGCCCGACTTGAATACTAAAGATTTAGAAAAAGCTATGAAGATTGTGGCTGGTTCTGCAAGAAGTATGGGCGTAGAAGTCGAGTTATAAGAGGTGGGTGAAGATGGCTAAAGTTGGTAAAAAATATAAGCAAGCATTAAGTAAAGTGGATAGATTGAAATATTACGATATAAAAGAAGCTATTCAATTGGCAAAAGAGATATCTTTTGCTAATTTTGATGAGTCAGTTGATGCTGCAATAAAGCTTGGTGTAGATCCGAGACATGCAGATCAGATGGTTAGGGGTTCTGTTACACTACCCCATGGCACAGGTAGGCAGGTAAGGGTTCTTGTCTTTGCAAAAGGAGAAAAAGCTAAAGAGGCTCAAGAGGCTGGTGCTGACTATGTAGGTGATGATGATCTTGTCAAAAAGATTCAGGAAGGTTGGCTCGAATTTGATAAGGTTGTAGCTACTCCTGATATGATGGGTGCAGTAGGTAAGCTCGGTAAGATTTTAGGACCAAGAGGATTAATGCCCAATCCAAAGGTCGGAACTGTAACAACAAATGTTAAAGAAGTTGTAAAAAACTTAAAAGCAGGTATGATCGAATTTAGGGTTGACAAAGCTGGTATAATTCATGCTACATTTGGTAAAAAGAGCTTTGATGTTGAAAAACTAGAAGAAAATTTTAAAGCTCTTCTTGAAACACTTATCAAGGCAAAACCTGCGTCTGCTAAAGGTCAATATGTACGTGGTATAGCAGTTTCTACGACAATGGGGCCTGGGATTAAAGTAGATCAGCAGAAGGTTTTAGCTGAAATTTAGCAACGAAACTAATTCTGGTTAAAGAAGCAGGTAGCTATATGCATAAATCCTGCGGAAACCGGTTGTGATAGATACGGCCGGATTAGGAGGATAACTTGAAAAAGAGTGATAAACAACTTTTGGTTGATAGTTTGAAGGCCAAGATTGGAAAAGCTAATGCAATTTTTTTGGCTGATTACAAAGGGTGTACCTTCCCTGAGTTAACAGCTATTCGTTCTGCTGTAAAGTCAACGGGCAATGACTTTAGAGTGGTTAAAAATAGACTCTTAAAAATAGCTTTAAATGCAAACAATGTTACCGCATTGGATAATGATTTAAAAGAGCAAACCACCTGCACTATTGTATTTGGAGAACCTACAGAAGTTGCTAAGCTTCTTAAAAAGTACCAGAAAGATTTTAAAAATTTTGAAATCAGATGTGGTTACTTTGAAGGACAAAGATTGTCCAAAGAGAATGTTATCGCTCTTGCTGATCTTCCATCAAGAGAAGAACTTATGGCAAGAATGCTTGGTTCTATCAATGCACCAGTCAGAAATTTTGTTTCTCTGCTTGCAAATATACCAAGAAGCTTGCTGAATGTGCTTAATGCAATTAAAGACAAAAAAAATTAATAATGGAGGACTTAGATGTCTATAACTAAAGAACAAGTAATTGAATTTATCGAAAATATGACAGTAATTGAGCTTGCTAATTTTGTAAAAGAGCTTGAGGAAAAATTTGGGGTGTCCGCAGCAGCTCCAGTTGCTATGATGGCAGCTCCTGCAGCAGGTGCTGCGGCCGCTGAAGCTCCAGCTGAGAAAACTGAGTTTGATGTAATACTTACTAGTGCTGGTGCACAGAAGGTTCAAGTTATCAAAGTAGTTAGAGAGCTTACCGGTCTTGGTCTTAAAGAAGCTAAAGCTCTTGTTGATGAAGCTCCAAAACCAGTTAAAGAAGGTGTTAAAAAAGATGAGGCAGAAAAGATCAAGGCTGCCCTTGCTGAAGTTGGTGCAACAGTTGAAATTAAGTAATTTATCAATATATTTTCGTGGAGGCTTAATGCCTCCTTTTTTTGCTTTTATAAATTTTAACAAAAAATAATATAAATAAATCCTATAGGTGGAGAAATGAATAAATCTACCAATCCCATCCAAAGAGTTAGTTTTTCTAAGATCAAAAAAGTTTTAGAAATGCCAGATTTGGTCGAAGTTCAAAAAAAGTCATATTTGGATTTTCTGCAGATCGATATTCCTGCAGATAAAAGAGAGAATAAAGGGCTTGAACAGGTATTTAGAGAAGTATTTCCGATCACAGATTTTAACGAAACATCTGTTTTGGAGTATATTAGTTACTCAATAGAAAAACCTAAATATGATGCTAAGGAGTCAATAATAAGAAAAACCTCCTATGCAGCACCATTAAAGGTCAAGGTGAGGCTGGTTTGTTATGAAAATAGTGATGATGGAACAGAAAGAGTTGTATCATCTGCAAAGGAATCAGAGGTATATCTTTGTGATGTTCCATTGATGACTGATAGGGCCACATTTATAATAAATGGAGTTGAAAGGGTAATTGTTAGCCAGTTGCATAGATCCCCTGGTATATTTTTTGAAGATTTAACAGCTGGAAAGAGTGTTGTTGAGAAACACTTGTTTGGCGGGAGAATTATACCATATAGAGGTTCATGGATTGATTTTGAATTTGATACTAAAGATTTTATATATGTTAGAATAGATAAAAAGAGGAAAATATTAGCTACAGTTCTTCTTAAAGCACTTGGCCTTTCTGAACAGGATATTTTAAATACATATTATAAAACAGAGACTGTTAGGTTCAAGGGGTTAAATTTTGAAAGATATGTTGAACCGGAAAATCTTATCGGTAGAAGAAGTAGTCTAGACATCAAAGATGAAAAAACTGGTGAGATTATTTATAAAGGTGGTCATAAATTTTCTAAAGCAATAGTAAGAAAACTCTTAAAAGCAGGTATTAATAAGATAGATTGCCAGTATGAAGATATTTCTGAAACATTTTTTGCAGAAGATATTGTTTCGAAACATGGTGAGCTTCTTGTAAAAGCCAATACCAAGATTTCAGTGGAGCTTTTGGAAAAATTAAGGGAAAATGATGTAGAAGAGTTTAAGGTACTACTGATCGATAGTAAAGGTAGTGATACTGCCATCAGGTATATGCTTGAAGCTGATAAGGTAGAGTCAACAGAAGAGGCTTTACTTGAAATTTATAAAAAAATGAGACCTGGTGAACCTGCTACTGTTGAAACAGCAAAGACATATTTTGATAATCTATTCTTCAATGAAAAAAGATATGATCTTTCAAGGGTTGGTAGACTTAAGATAAATAAAAGGCTTAAATTGGATAAGCCTCTGGATCTTACAATTCTTACAAACGAGGATATAATAGAGACTGTCCGAGTTCTTAATAATATAAGGCTTGGAGAAAACACTGTTGATGACATCGACCATCTTGGACATAGAAGAGTCAAAGCTGTAGGGGAGCAGTTGCAAAACCATATAAGAATTGCTATGGTTAGAATGGAGAAGACTGTTAAAGAGAGGATGAGTATTCAAGATACTAAAGATCTAACCCCTCAAGATCTTCTTAATGCAAAGCCATTGTCGGCTTCTATCAAAGAATTTTTTGGAAGTTATCAGCTTTCACAATTTATGGATCAAACTAACCCTCTAAGTGAAGTTACTCATAAAAGAAGATTATCTGCTCTTGGGCCTGGTGGATTGAATCGTGATAGAGCTGGATTTGAGGTGCGAGATGTTCATACTTCTCATTATGGGAGACTCTGCCCTATTGAGACTCCTGAGGGTCCTAACATCGGTTTGATAACATCTCTTACTACTTACGCAAGGGTAAATGAATATGGATTTATAGAGACACCTTATAGAAAAGTTGAAAATGGTAGGGTTACTGACGATGTTGTGTATATGTCTGCAATAGAGGAAGAGGACTATTATATTGCTCAGGCAAATGCAAAGTTAGATGAAAATGGTAATTTTTTGAACGATTATGTAATTGCAAGAAAAAATGGTGAGATTGTTTCTGCTCATAGAGATGAGATTCAGTTTATGGATGTGGCCCCAAATCAGATAATATCAGTATCTACTGCTCTTATTCCATTTTTGGAACATGACGATGCAAACAGGGCTTTGATGGGATCAAACATGCAAAGGCAGGGTGTCCCCTTGGTTAGGACAGATGCTCCGATTGTCGGTACAGGTCTTGAAAGAAAGGTTGCCATCGATTCAGGTGCAGTTCTCGTTGCTAAGAGGGGAGGGGTTGTACAGTATGTAGATTCCAAGACGATAATTATAGGTTATATAGATGGTGATAATTTTGGAATAGATGTTTATGAATTGGATAAATATAGAAGAACAAATCAGGATACATGTATAAATTATGTTCCTCTTGTTCAAAAGAATCAAAAAGTAGAAAAAGGTGATATTATTGCGGATGGGCCTGCTACTGATAGGGGTGATTTAGCTCTTGGTAGAAATGTCGTAGTCGCTTTCATGCCATGGATGGGTTATAATTATGAGGATTCTATCCTTGTATCACAAAAATTGGTAAAAGAGGATGCGTATACATCAATACATATAGAAGAGTTTGAAATTGAGGCTAGGGATACTAAGCTTGGGCCTGAAGAGATAACTAGAGATATCCCAAATGTAAGTGAAGAGGCTCTTAAAGATCTAGACGAAAGCGGTATTATAAGGATAGGAGCTAAGGTAAAAGAAGGTGATATTCTGGTAGGTAAAGTTACTCCTAAAGGTGAATCCCAAACCACACCCGAAGAGAAGCTATTAAGAGCTATCTTTGGTGAAAAAGCTGGTGATGTAAAGGATGCTTCATTGAGGGTTCCTGCTGGTATTACAGGTACCGTAATCGATGTTGTTGTAATGACCAGAAGAGGCGTTGAAAAAGATGATAGAACTGTCAAAATCGAGAAGGCTGAGTTGCAGGAGATTCAGAGAAATTATAAAATTGAGATGTTGACTTTAGATGAAACTAGAAAGTCTGCAATAGCAAAGCTTTTTGATGGTAAAAAATTGAACAAAGCTGTTACAATAAAGGGTGAATCTTATAGAAAAGGTTCTATTATCCCTTATGATATACTCATAAATCTTGACTATGCGGAGCTTGTGGGGCTTCCTGTTGAGGATAGAGGAGATATAGAACCGAAGATTGAGATAATCAATAACAAATATTATACACAGCTGAAAGCTATTGAAGAGAAGTTTAAAGACAAAAAGTCAAAAATAGAAAAGGGTGATGAACTGCCAGCAGGTGTTCTAAAATCTGTAAGGGTGTATCTTGCAGTTAAAAGGAAACTTATGGTTGGGGATAAAATGGCTGGACGTCATGGTAATAAGGGTGTTATCTCTAGGATACTCCCAGAGCAGGATATGCCTTATCTACCTAATGGAGTCCCAGTTGAAATTGTATTGAATCCCCTCGGCGTGCCTTCAAGGATGAATGTTGGTCAGATTCTTGAAACCCATTTAGGATGGGCAGCAAAGGCCTTAGGTCTTTATATTGCTACAACTGTTTTTGACGGTGCAAAAGAATCTGATATTAAAAATCTTTTGAAAAAAGCTGGTTTTAATGAAGATGGTCAAACTGTTCTATATGATGGAAGAACAGGTGAGAGATTTGAGCAGGAAGTTACAGTTGGTGTTATGTATGTTATGAAGTTGCATCACCTTGTGGAAACTAAGATGCATGCGAGATCCACTGGTCCATATTCACTTGTTACCCAACAGCCTCTTGGTGGTAAAGCACAGTTTGGTGGTCAGAGACTTGGAGAGATGGAGGTTTGGGCACTTGAAGCATATGGAGCTGCAAATATTTTGCAGGAGATGCTTACTGTTAAATCTGACGATGTAGAAGGTAGAACAAGGGTTTACGAATCGATAGTAAATGGTAATTTTAGTTTCAAGCCAAGTATGCCTGAATCGTTCCATGTTTTAATTAAAGAGCTTCAAGGGCTTGGATTAGATGTGGAATTGGTAAAAAATGAAGATATAAATAATGAAGAAAATAATTAATGGAGGGCTAATTTTATATGGCAAAAGAAACTTATAATCAGGAAAAAAGCCCGACTTTTTTTGATGCAATCAAGATAAAGATAGCTTCACCTGAAAAGATAAGATCATGGTCTTATGGTGAAGTAACAAAACCGGAAACGATAAATTATAGAACATTCAAACCAGAAAGAGATGGCCTTTTCTGTGCCAAAATTTTTGGACCTGTAAAAGATTGGGAATGTCTCTGTGGAAAATACAAAAGGATGAAACACCGCGGGATTGTATGTGAAAAATGTGGTGTTGAAGTCATTCAGTCTAAGGTTAGACGTGAAAGAATGGGGCATATTGAGCTAGCATCACCAGTGGTTCATATATGGTTTTTTTAAGAGTGCTCCTAGCCGTATAGGCACAATTCTTGATATGAGTGTTAAGGATATAGAAAGAATTGTATATTTTGAATCTTATGTTGTAGTTGATCCCAAAAATGTGAAAGAGGTTGTTGAAAGAGAGGTTATTAGCGAAGAAAGATATCGCCAGATCATAGAAAAGTATGGTCCTAACGCAATTGTTGCAAAGATGGGTGGAGAGGCTATAAAGGATCTATTAAAAAAGATAGATCTTGATATTGCAATTCCTGAGTTAAAGGCTGAGCTTAAAGAGACAAACAGTGAGCAGAAAAAGCTTAAGATTGCCAAGAGGCTAAAAGTGATGGAAGCTTTTAGAAAGAGTGGAAATAAGCCTGAATGGATGGTAATGGATCTGTTACCGGTTATACCACCAGAGCTTAGACCTCTTGTTCCACTCGATGGAGGAAGATTTGCTACAAGTGATTTAAATGACCTATATAGAAGGGTAATAAATAGAAATAATAGATTAAAAAGGCTCATGGAGCTAAATGCCCCAGAGATAATTATTAGAAATGAAAAAAGGATGTTGCAGGAAGCTGTGGATGCTCTTCTGGATAATGGTAGAAGAGGGAGAGTTATCAGAGGCTCAAACAAACGTCCTCTTAAATCCCTTAGCGATATGATAAAAGGTAAACAGGGTAGATTTAGGCAGAATCTTTTGGGTAAGAGGGTTGATTATTCTGGTCGTTCGGTTATTGTTGCAGGCCCTCATCTTAAGATGCATCAATGTGGTATTCCGAAACTGATGGCTCTTGAACTTTTTAAACCTTTTATCTATTACAAGCTTGAAAAAGAAAAGGGTATTGCCCTTACCATAAAACAGGCAAAAAGAATGGTAGAAGAGCAGAGAGAAGAGGTCTGGGATGTATTAGAAGAGGTAATCAAAGAGCATCCTGTATTGCTCAACAGAGCTCCTACGCTCCACAGATTGGGGATTCAGGCTTTTGAACCTGTTCTCGTAGAAGGTAAAGCAATTCAATTACATCCTCTTGTTTGTCCAGCTTTCAACGCGGATTTCGACGGTGACCAGATGGCTGTTCACGTGCCTCTTTCCATAGATGCTCAGCTTGAGGCAAAAGTGTTAATGATTGCTCCCGGTAATATTTTATCTCCGGCAAACGGTAAGCCTTTAGCTGTCCCAACTCAGGATATGGTTTTGGGGATCTACTATCTAACAAGGGGTGTGAAAAATGCCAAAGGTCAGGGTATGATTTTTAGCTCTGATGAAGAGGTAATAATTGCCTATGATCAAGGTGTTTTAGATATAAATGCATTTATAAAAGTTAGGATCAATGGGAAAATTTATGAGACTACCACCGGTAGGGTTATTCTTTATCAGATACTGCCTAAAGGTGTTCCTTTTGATCTTATTAATGATGTACTTGAAAAGAAAAAGATTTCTAAGATGGTTGAAGAGATTTATAATAGACTTGGTAATTATGAAACTGCCAAGTTTCTCGATAATCTCAAGGATTTAGGTTTTAAATTTTCTACGATTGCGGGATTCTCAATATGTATAGATGATTTGATAATCCCTAAAGAGAAAAGTGAGCTTATAGATGCTGCTACGCAACAGGTATTAAAAATAGAAGAGAGCTACAAAGAGGGTGCATTGACACCTGGTGAAAGATACAACCAGATAGTTGAAATATGGTCATCAACAAATGATAAAATAGCTTCCCATTTGATGAAAACACTTGAAGAACAAGGTGGCGATAAATCTCAGACAGAGAAGAGGAAGCGTTTTTATAACCCTATCTATGTGATGGCTCATTCTGGTGCTAGGGGTAGCAAAAACCAGATTAGCCAGTTGGCCGGTATGAGGGGCCTTATGGCAAAACCATCTGGTGAAATTATTGAAACTCCTATTACTTCAAACTTTAGAGAAGGTTTAACAGTTTCTGAATATTTCATATCTACACACGGAGCGAGAAAAGGTTTAGCAGATACAGCTCTTAAAACAGCAAATGCTGGATATCTGACTAGAAGGCTTGTGGATGTTTCTCAGGATGTAATTATTCAAAAAGAGGATTGTGGTACAATCCGTGGTATAGAGATGACTGCTCTTATGGATGGAAGTGAAATCATCGAACCTTTGGGTGAGAGGGTGTATGGAAGATACACGCTTGAAGATGTTTATGACCCAATAACTGATGAAATTTTGATTCCTGCTAATACACTTATCGATGATAAGATTGTAAAAATAATTGAAGAGTCAGGGATAGATAGAATTAAAATAAGATCTGTATTGACATGCGAATTGGAGCATGGGGCATGTAAATACTGCTACGGAATGGATCTAGGTACAAAAAGAGAGGTAGAGATTGGAGAGGCTGTCGGTATTATTGCTGCTCAATCGATTGGTGAACCTGGAACTCAGCTTACAATGAGGACATTCCACATAGGTGGTGCTGCATCTACCTCAACTGAGGCATCAAATATACATTCTAAATTTAGTGGTATAGTCCATTTGGAGGATATAAAGGTAATTAAAAACAGAGTGGGTCAAAATGTAGTATTTAATAGAAATGGTGTTTTGCAAGTATTAGATAAATCAGGTAGGATTTTAGAAAAACATATTGTAACATACGGAACAAGGCTAAGTGTTTCTGAAGGTGAAGAGATAAAACAGGGGACATTGCTTGCTGAGTGGGATCCTTATGTGTCTGTAATTATGACTGAATTTCAGGGTAAGGTTGCCTATGGTGATATTATTGAAGGTGAGACATTAAAAGAGGAGGTTGACCCAGTTACAGGGGTATCTCAAAAGATTATTATTAGCAATACAAAAGAGAAAAGACAGCCACGTATATCAATAAAGGATGAAAATAATAAAACTGTACATAGGTATGTCTTGCCAGTGGGTGCTATAATAAACTGTGAAGAGGGGTCTGTAGTTCTTCCGGGTGATGTTATTGCAAAAATACCAAAAGAGACTATGAAGACAAAAGATATTACTGTGGGTCTTCCTAGGGTATCAGAGCTTTTTGAGGCAAGAAAACCCAAGGAATCAGCTATTATTGCTGAGATTGATGGGATTGTTAAAATAGAAGGGATCTCTAAAGGCTTAAGAAAAGTAGTCATTGAAAACCCTGAAACAGGAGATAAAAAGACTTACAATATATCTGTTCAAAAATTTATCAATGTAAGGGATGGGGACAGAATCAAAGCTGGAGAACAGATTGTTGATGGTCTTGTAAATCCGCATGATATCCTTGCAGTTCTTGGTGAAGAAGAGCTTCAGAAATATCTTGTAAATGAGATTCAAACTGTTTATAGAAAGCAGGGTGTTACTATAAATGACAAACATATTGAAGTTATTGTAAAACAGATGTTGAAGAAGGTGATCATTGAGGATCCTGGTGACTCCGATTTTATGCCTAATGAAGAGGTTTACAAACATGAGTTTATAAAAGTTCAGCAAGATCTTTTGAGTCAAGGGCTTGTACCCCCTAAAGGTAGAGTTATTCTACAAGGTATAACTAAGGCTGCGCTTAATACCGAGAGCTTCATATCTGCTGCAAGTTTTCAGGAGACCACAAGAGTGCTCACTGATGCAGCTTGCTTGGGTAAAATAGATTACCTAAGAGGTCTAAAAGAGAATGTCATTATGGGTAGATTAATACCTGCTGGAACAGGCACAAACTACTTACAAAAAGAGAAATACAACTTCGTAAAAGGTGA
>Ga0124948_1067632_pt1 | contig 11305 bp, 12 predicted proteins | sample YNPNP_2100MetaT_FD_92948 | JGI IMG/M metagenome (GOLD analysis project Ga0124948, IMG submission 92948) | Anoxygenic and chlorotrophic microbial mat microbial communities from Yellowstone National Park, USA - YNP NP_2100 MetaT (Metagenome... ...
CTGGCAACATCGGCATGCGACACTCCGGTCGTCGCACCTAGAGATTGACGTTACCGGAGGGTAGCAATGTTTGGGAGCAAGCAGAGCAAGCAGCAACGACTTGAGCGGTATGCCGAACTATTGGCCGAGGAACCATTGACCGCAGCCGAATTAGCGTACCGGTTAGGGGTGCCGCGTTCGACTGTGATCCGTGATCTACCTCTGCTTGAAGAACGTGGCTTGCTGCTAACCGAAGATCAGGAAGGGAGGTTACATCTGTTTCAGCGTTGGTGGTAAGTTTCTTTGCAACAAACATCTGTGCTGTTGCCATTTTTCGAGCAGTTGCATGCTATAACTCACATCAGGAATAAAGCGTAGAACGTGGGTATGCTACTAACCGGCGCTCGAGGGAGACCCTATGTCGCGGTTGGAACGGCTCATTACGATTGACCAGATGATTAGGACCAAGACGTATCCATCGGTCGCCGATTTTTGTCGGCGTTTTGAAGTGAGCAAGCGGGCCATTTACGACGATCTAGCGTATCTGCGTGATCGGATAGGCGCACCACTGGTTTACAGTCGGCGGCACGGTGGCTACTTCTACCGCGATTCAACATGGGTGATGCCGGTGCTGCACGTCAGCGAGGGGGAATTACTGGCGTTTTTGATCAGTACCGAGCTTAGCCGACGCTACCTGGGTACCTCATTTGCCGCGCCGCTTCGGAGTTTTATACAACGGATCGGACGCTACTTGACCGACCAGATGAGTGTCCATCCTGAAGCATTGCTCGATCATTTGACATTCCAACCCGGAGCGCTGGCTCACGTTGATCCTGACCTGGTGCAGGTCATCAACAAGTGTATCCGTGAGTATCACCCTATCGAGATCACCTATTTCACGGCCAGTCGTCAGGAGGTAACGCAGCGCCTGATTGAGCCATATCACCTCTTTCTAGCCCGTGGTGACCTTCAGGTCATCGCTTTCGATCATCGGCGGGGAGAGATACGGCAATTTGCGCTCTACCGGATCAGGCACTGGCAGGTGCGGCGGCAAAACCGTTTTGTGCGTGATCCCAACTTCGATGTAAACACCTATTTACGCAACGGTTTTCTTGGTCAGGGGAGCATGTATTCGGTCGAGATTGTGATTGCGTTTGATCGATTCCAGGCGCCGTATATTCGTGAGCGGCAGTGGCATCCCACACAGCAGATCGAGGAGCAGGCCGACGGTGGCCTGGTGTTGCGTTTTCAGAGCGGTGCGCTCGACGAGGTGAAGCGCTGGGTGTTGGGGTATGGGTCACATGCTCTTGTGCTGGCGCCGCCTGAGTTGGTGCAGATGGTTGCCGCTGAGTTGCAGCAAGCAGCAGCAAATTACGTGCAGACTGCAACTATGTTGCAGGGTAGGATGCTACACTGCACAGAGGAGCGTGAGATGTAGTACAGGAGGAGAATAAGGTGTCAGCTTACCGTTTTTCCGGCGGTTGACCGTGCTGTCTACGCCAGCACCAGCATAGCAGGGACGGGCTGGAAACTCACTCGCTTACGAACACAGCGTTTCGCACACTCCCGCATTCATGTGCGAGCCTGAGGTACGCAATGAGAGGACGGAAGAATGAACAAGATAACCTATACCGGCCATCCATTTATTGATGTTGGTTTTGCTACCATGACGGCCTTCGTGGGCAAACAGCGGTTTGCCGATCTCGACACACAGGATTTGGAGAAGATCGCAAGGTACATCGAAGCGAATTATGTACGACAGCCGTTACGTAGCTTCTTAACGGTTGCCTTTACCAGTAATGCATGGTTTGCCCAATCAGCCTTCAACCCTGACCGACCTGGACTATCGCCTGAGCAACGGGCTGAAGCGCAGCAGAAGCGCCAACACTGGGCTGAGCGCCATTTGCGACAGTGGGCGCTTGCTATTGCCAACACTGAACCCTGCCTCTTTACCGGTTTACCGGCGGCCGGACTTGAGTTGTCGCAGAAATTGCAACCAGGTCGGGTAGGGCGGGCGCAAATGCCATTGCTTCAAGGTGATGATGCGATCAACTTCTTTATTAACGGTGATCCCGGTTTGCCGATGGCACCGGAGGCAATCCTGGCTCTACAGACGATGCCGCTTGGCTGCGCCAAGGTTGGTGGCGGGTTGCTGGCCGTGCATTGTGATGATGAGCAGCTGACAATTGGCTTTGCAAATCAATTTCTGCAACGTAATCTGAGCGATGTTGCCAAAGCGCAGGCTGCTGGTGAAGATAAGTTACCCGGTTCGCCACGGAGCTTGAAAACACTGTTAGTCGAAACCCTGACCGACATCCTGAATCGTCAGCTTCAAGCAACGGCGTATCGCCAACATCGTCCGGCGATCACCGCATATTACTTTAACAACGGTCAGTCACCGTTCCTGGAAATATACCATCTCCCATTGCAGATTACCGGCTTTCTGCTGGCCGTGCAGACCCCAACCTACCGGCAACTGTGGAATGAGTTGGTAAAGCGGAGCTGGCAGGTCGTTGCGGCAACGAGAAAACGGAACAAAGCCGCCGAACCATCTGAACCACGCTCGAACTATCTCTACGAAGACCTGTTTACGCTGCCGGAACAGGCTGCGCGTTTTGTGCGGACCTATTTTCTCCGCAAACCTGATCTCAGGCGGTCGGCTGATGACCCACGTCACGGCTATTCAACTTTGCGAGAGGCTGAGCTGATTTCCTGGCCGTTGGTTGCACTTTTTGTACAGGAGGTAATGCTTATGACTGATGACCGGGTAGCAATTCTGAAAGAGCTAGGTGATAAGCTGGCCGATTACACCAGGTATCAGGGCGGCAAGCGCTTCTTTCGCCAGTTCTTTACGACGCAACGTAGCAATGACTTTCTAACGTTGCTTAGCAAGACCAACATTGAATACACCCGTTACAAGCGTGGTACAGATACCCTGTTGGATCTCGATAGTTTTTTAGCCGTTTTTATGGAGGGCGAAGAGGTATTACGGAGTGACTGGCGACTGATGCGCGATCTGGTGTTGATCCGCATGGTCGAGCAATTACGTGATTGGATTGCTGCAAATGAGGATGCGATTCCGACCGAGGAAGAGGTTGTGGTAAACGACTAGAAAGGAGAGCAACGAACGATGGCATTCGTGACCGGTTTACTGCTGATTGATGCTCCAGCATCGGCCCTCAACAATTTGGGCAATATTCCCGGTGAACGGGAAGAAAATACGGTAGGTGTGAAAGTGATCTCCACCAAAGCCGGTAATTTCCCCTACGTTTCGGCGCAGGCATTTCGCTACTGGCTTCGGATGACGCTCGAACAACGGGTTCCGGAGTGGAAAGCTTCGCCCATTTTCCGCGAAGAGAAGATTGCCTACACCGACGCCAACCCGATCCGGTATTGGGACGATGACCTTTTCGGGTACATGCGGGCGCCCGGCAAAGCTGACACTGCCAAACGGAGTCGTGAGCAAATCAGTTCGCTTGAAGAATCAACACCGGTGAAGGATACGGTTACTCGCGCCTCACCATTCCGTGTTAGTACGCTGGTTTCGATTGCTCCTGTCAATCCGACCAGTGATTTCGGTGTCATGGCTCGCCACGAGGGGAATCCGGTGCCGCATGAGCATCAATTTTACCGGACAACGTTAAAAGGGCTGTTTTCACTTGATCTGTGGGCTTGCGGCACCTTCTCGTACCGCAATCGCACCGGTTTCCGCAATCTTGACGAAGAACGGGTTCGCCTGATTGGTGATGTGCCTGGGGTTGAACACCTCGAAAACGAGAAATCGTATCGGTTGCCGAAAGCCGAGCGGCTGGCACGGGTGAAGGCCCTCTTTACCGGCATGGCGCAACTGGAAGGTGGGGCAAAGCAGACGTTGCACTATACCGATGTCAGTCCAGCGCTGGTGATCTTTGCCGTCACTAAGGGCGGAAACCATATCTTCCACCATACCGTTGGCGCCAATCGGGTCGGATTGCCGGAGATCAAGATCGAGGCCTTGCGTGACGCATTGCGAGTTTTCGCCGACGGTATCCTCTCACCGGTGTACGTAGGCTGGGTAAAAGGTTATCTCGACGAGGCGCGGGCCAGTTTTGAGCAGTTCATTGCCGATTATAATGCGCATGCCTCTGCTCAGAACCTGCCCCAAATTCGGCTGAGCCATCCCCGTGAAGCATTCACCACCTTCGTTCAAGATTGCGATCAGCATCCTGAATGGCTGGACTAGGAGATAGATATGAAGGTGCTCAAGATCGTGCTCGAAGGCATATCAACTTCGTTCCGGTATCCCCACTTTATGTTGGGAGAACAGCCGAGCTTTCCATTGCCGCCACCCGCGACCATCTATGGGCACATTTGCAGTGCCCTGGGTAACTGGATCGATCCAGAAGGTGTAAGGTTTGCATACCATTTTACCGTTGCCGGTGCAGGGTACGACCTTGAGCATATCCACGTGCTCTCGGTAGCATCGGGGAAACTACCCGGTGGCGAACCCAAGGTGCTTGAAGGGAACATCAATCCCTTCAAGCGCCATATCCTCCTCTTCCCACGCTTGACGCTCTACATCAACCGACCCGACTGGATCGATGCTTTCCGTTTCCCGCGTTATCCGGTCATCTTGGGGCGCTCGCAGGATTTAGCCGCATATACGCAGGTAGACATTGTTGAGCTTCAGCAAACTGATCAAGCCTACTTTGAGCACACCCTGCTCCCATACCGCATGGCTGCCCAAATACCGGCCGGTATTGTGACATTAATGCCGCGCTGGATAGACTATCATAACCGCCGGAAGCCCAGCTTTGAACGCTATCTGATGCTCACCGAACGGGTAACGACCAAACAAATGCTGAAATTCGGCGAACAGACCACAAGCTATTGGAGTGATCCAACAGCACCGACTGTTGATGGTTTGATGTTGGGTTTGTGGTTTCATACCTTTGTAGGAGTATCTGATGAAGCCTTCTCCCTGGCCTGACCACATCGATAATTTGCTGGCAAAGAGCCAGCAGCACGGTGGTGAGACTCTGGCCGCACATACCTGGGATGTGCTCTGTCGGTTAGCCGATCTCTACCGCCTGCGCCCGAGTCTGCTTCCCGACCGGCAGTGGCACTGTCTCTACTGGGCTGCTTTTCTGCACGACTTTGGCAAAGCAGCGCATGGCTTTCAACGGCGGTTGAAAGGTGGCCCACCCTGGCCGCATCGTCACGAGGTACTCTCGTTGGGCTTTGTTGATGCAATTGCCCACGACTTCAGTGAAGAAGAACAGCGTTGGCTGGTGGCGGCGATTGTGTCTCACCATCGCGATGCTGCTGAAATCGCCGAACTGTATCCGCCTGGATTGCGTAAAGACCCGCTTATTGAGCTGTGCAACGACCTGCCAGAGCAAACGGCGCAAGGTTTGCTCACCTGGTTAGATACCTGTGCCAATCCCTGGCGTGACCAACTGGGGATAGGGCAGGTAGTAGCCGCGATTACTCCGCAACCCTGTCGTGTCAATCCCGAACGGGTACGACACTGGCTGGGAGAATATCAGCGTTGGGTTGATCAGCTCGCCAGTTCGCACACGGCAAAGACTGATCGTCTCCTTGGTATCCTCTTGCGCGGTTTGATCACCACTGCCGACCATCTGGCTTCGGCCCATCTGCATAGTATGCCGGCGCCGATCCGGTGTTCCTGGGAATCGCTTTTCACCGGCAAGAAGGTCTATCCTCACCAACAGGACAGTGCAAAACAGTCGGGACGTACAACCTTCCTTATGGCACCAACCGGCAGTGGTAAAACCGAAGCGGCGCTGGCCTGGGCACTGGGGGATGGAACGCAGGCAGCCGCACGAATCTTCTACGTTCTGCCGTACCAGGCCAGCATGAATGCGATGTATGACCGTCTGCGCCATCTCTTTGGCGATCAGGCAGTTGGTCTCCAACACGGACGGGCAGCGCAAGCTCTTTATGCCCGGTTCCGTGATGGTGAAGAGTGGTCGGCGAGCATTGCACGGCGCATACAATGGGAGAAGAACCTCAACCTGTTGCACGCCCGTCCTCTTAAAGTTCTCAGCCCATACCAACTGCTCAAAGCACTGTTCCAACTGCGCGGCTTTGAAGCCATGCTAACCGACTACACGCAAGCAGCGTTTATCTTCGATGAGATTCACGCTTACGAACCAGAGCGACTAGCGCTGATCACCGGCCTGATGCGCTATCTCCGCCAGTATCTGAACGCCCGTTTCCTTGTGATGTCGGCAACATTTCCCTCACTCATCATTGACCGACTGACCCATGCCCTTGGTGAACCAGCGATGGTTCAGGCGACGTCGGACATCTTTGCCCGTTTCCGTCGTCATAAGCTACACCTGCGCGATGGTGAATTGATCGATCCGGAGACCATTCAAGAGATTGCTAACCGTGTCCAGGCTGGTCAGCAAGTGTTGGTGTGTGCGAACACCGTCGCACGTGCGCAGATGCTTCGTGATCTCCTGGCTCAGGCTGCTCTGAAAGAAGAACAGCTTATCCTTCTCCACAGTCGGTTTACCTATGGTGATCGCAACCGGATCGAACAGACTATTCGGGATCGCTGTGCGCATGGCAGTGGCCAACGTGCGCCGTTAGCACTCGTTGCTACGCAAGTCGTTGAAGTCAGTCTCGATATTGACCTCGACACTATCTACACCGATCCGGCGCCGCTGGAAGCACTCTTACAGCGATTTGGACGAGTCAACCGGCGTGGCACGAAAGGAATCGCCCCTGTTTACGTCTTCCGCCAACCGACCGATGGTCAGGGAGTATATGGTCGTCACCGTGATCCAACCCAGGCTGGCCACATTGTTCGGGTCACTTTAACCGAACTTGAGCGTCACGATGGTGAGGTCATTGATGAAGCTACCGTCCAGGAGTGGCTCGACCGTATCTACGTCGATCCCCTGCTTGATCAGCAATGGCGAGAGGCATTCGAGCGTATGCAGCAACAGGTTGACCTCATCATCAACGGTCTCTGCCCATTTAAGAGTGATGACCAGCGCGAGGAGGAATTCGATAAGATGTTCGATGGTGTCGATGTGGTACCCCAATGCTTTGAACGAGTCTACATCGATCTGCTGATGAACGAACACTTCATCGAGGCGAACGACTATCTGGTCAGTATCAGCAAACAGCGCTTTGCCATCTTACGCAGCCAGGGCAAACTCCAGCCAGCAGAATCGGGAGGGCAACGGCACATCTGGATTGCCCAAACTCCTTACGACTCACGGAACGGCCTTTCGTTTGGTGATATTGTCAGTGATCCAGATTGGAGCTAACTATGACCCTTACCGTACATCATCTCGTCTTCACCGTTACCGCCGCGACCCCGATTATGCTGGCCGCGCAAAGTGGGCCGGCGGTACGGGGAGCGATTGCCAATTCACTATGGGAACGATTCTGCGCCAATAAAGAGGCGATCACCTGTGCTGGCTGCATGCTGTACCAACACTGCCCGGTCGCTGCACTGGTGGCGCCGATGCGCAGCGAAGACGAAAAAGGCAGTGAACAACGACCGCGTCCATACGTTGTTCGTCCACCGCTTGATAGCGGGCGGCGATACCAACCAGGTGAAACCTTTCAGTTTGGACTGGCCCTCTTTGGCAAAGCCGAGATCTTCTTTCCGTACCTCGTGATGGCTGTTCACGAACTAGAACGGGACGGCATCGGCATAAAGCTACCTGAATTGGGGAGTCGTCGCGGACGCTTCGCGCTCCAGGCCATCGAAGCGTACAATCCACTCACCGCAACACGGCAAACTCTCTACCCACAACCCGGGAGAACCGTTAATTTCCCTGGATTACCGATAGATTCAACGACAGTAGCCGATTACGCGGCGCGGTTGCCGACCGATCAGATCACCTTCACCTTCCACACGCCACTGCGACTCATCGATCAGGATCGGCTGGTGAAAAACATTGCCTTACGGCCGCTTATTCAGCGCCTGATGAGGCGCCTTGACGATCTCTCGCGGGCGTATGGTGATGGTCCGCTCACCATTGATTTTCGCGGCCTGCTAGAAATCGCTGAACAAGTAACAGTCACAACTGACCAAACACGCTGGATCGACGTTGTGAGCGTCTCATCACGCCAGCAACGACGAACACCTGTTGGTGGTCTGATCGGCAGTGCCACCTTTGCAGGCCCACTGGAACCCCTGCGCGAACTGATTGTCTGGGGGAGCCTGATCCACGTCGGGCGCAACGCAGTCAAGGGAGACGGATGGTACACACTGGAGGGCATGCCCTCATTTCCGGGATTTGACACCAGCGTATTCTCTCGTTAGAGTATGTGTGAACATTTCGTCGCCAGCACGCTAATTAGCACAATCTTGCATCGCACCCGATACGTGCTGCGTGTATTGCTTCCGCACCTTAACAATAGAAGATTGTGGGTGACGTCGGTTGATTGCCATCGTAGCAAAAGGAGACTCTACCATGGAACTCATCGTTGACGAACGAGGCAGCTTCATTGGCAAACATCAGGGCCGTCTACGGGTCACAAAAGACAACGAATCGGTGAAAGAGGTCCCAATCATGCATCTGCGGCAGGTCATCATCTGCGGGAGTGGTGTTGGGATCAGCAGTGATGCAATACGTGCATGTAGTGAAGAGGGCATACCTATTCACTTCATCAGCACAAATGGCACCCCGTATGCCAGCCTGTACAGTGCCGGTCTCACTGGTACAGTACTCACTCGCCGCGCCCAGCTCCGCGCTTATGACGGCCCAACCGGCGTCGCCCTGGCGCGCAGTTTCACATTAGGGAAGCTAGGCAATCAGGCGAACCTGCTGCGTTATGCAGCGAAAAATCGCAAAGAACAGGCGCCCGAAGTGTACGAACTGCTCATGACAACGGCGGCAGAAGTTACCGATTACCAGATTGCTGTCGAGCGTTTACAGGCCGACACCGTAGACGACATTCGTGAAGAACTCATGGGCATCGAAGGTCGTTATGCAGCTCGTTACTGGCAAGCCATAGGTGCACTCATACCGCCAGAACTCAACTGGCCGGGACGTGAAACACGAGGTGCCAGTGACCCATTCAATCAGGCATTAAACTATGGCTACGGTGTTCTCTACAGACAGATTGAACATGCCATTGTCTTAGCCGGTCTCGACCCGTATGCTGGCCTGTTGCATGCCGACCGACCGGGCAAACCGAGCCTTGTCCTCGACCTGATCGAGGAATTCCGACAGGCCGTGGTTGATCGCCCGCTCCTCGGCCAGGTCACTCGTGGCTGGCAGATCGGTCGCGAAGAAGATGGACGGCTCGACCAACCGACTCGTGAGCGCATTGCTACCAAAGTCCTAGAGCGCCTCAATTCGACTGAGCCATACGAAGGTAAACGACAGCCGCTGCGACACATTCTCCAATGCCAGGCCCGCCACATCGCCACCTTCGTCCGTGGCGAGCGCGAGACCTACACACCGTTCATTATGGGGTGGTAACGGAGGTCAGCAATGCACTGTCTCGTTATCTACGACATCCCCAACGATCGCGCACGGCAGCGTGTAGCTGATGCCTGCCTCGATTATGGTTTGCAGCGGATACAGTACAGCGCATTTGCCGGTAATCTCAGCCGAGCCCATCAACGGGCGCTCTTCGGTGAAATCACCCGGCGGCTGAAGGGCCACACCGCAAACGTGCTACTGTTCGTCTTTGATGCTAAAACGTGGAGCGAACGGCGAACTCTGGAGCAACAGTATGATGATGCCTGATCTCGACACCATCGAAGTGAGTGACATTAAGCAATGGCGATACTGTCCAAGAGTTGTCTGGTATACCTATTGTCTGCCATCCATCCGACCGAAGACCGATCTCATGCGTCAAGGTGCTGCCAGTCACCGTGCCGAGGAAGATCGGGAAGAGCGCCGTTCGCTCCGCACATATGGATTGAAAAGTGGCGAGCGCTTCTTCCACGTCTATTTGCGATCAGAGCGCCTTGGCGTTCGCGGCATCCTTGATCTAGCGATTGCAATACCCAACCGATCAGACCCGGCAGCAAAAGTTGTCGTTGTTGACTACAAAGATAGCGAACAGAAAGCTGGTCCACACTTCAAACTGCAAGTTGGCGCCTACGCACTCCTGATCGAAGACGCCTGGGGACTACCGGTAGAAACCGGCTGGATCTACCACATACCATTACGCAAAGCCGAAAAAGTCCCGATCAGCCCGCAACTACGTCAAAACGTCCTTGAAACCATCGCGGCGGTGCAGAAAGCCATTCAAACCGAGGCTCTACCGGCGCCGCCGACCAGTCGCGCAATGTGCGTCAACTGTGAATTCCGCCGCTTCTGCAACGACGTTGTATAGAGTCGGCTCTAAAACTGCCCGTATAAACGGTCGACTCGCAACTCAGGCATCAAAGGTCTCGTATAAAGACCTTTGATGCCGAATACAAAGATCGCCTGATCGCAGATTTAAAGCATCAGAAAAGGATCAAAAAGCATCTCGCAACTCGGTAGCAATTTCACGCAAACAACGAGTTGCGACAGTGGAGCAATTCCCCCACTTGCGCAGTGTCCAAAGAACGATATAATGAATGTACAGAAAGGCTTATGAGGCGTCAGGGAAGAGGTACGAGGGTCAACACAGCGAGGGGGACGAAAAAGAGAGGCTCGGCTTTCAACAATTTCGGCTCACGGTAGAGCACTGAAACCATTCGTATCCTTCGCTGATCTTATGACTCACGTAGCTTTCAACAATTTCGGCTCACGGTAGAGCACTGAAACCTAACGTATCACCTTGATGCACCAGCAACGTTGCCTGTACATCAAGCCGATTAACAGTCACGTCAGACTCGCGGCATGCCAGATCGTGGCCTGCTGCACCGGCAGACGATGCAAGCTCGTACATACGCCACCAGCCCTGGCGCTCACGATCCTCACGTATGCCCACGTACCTCCCATTGTGCCGGTAGCCGTCGTAACCGTATAACTGCTCTCGTTGCACAGTAACCACCTCGCCAGCTATCCCCAACCTATACAGGCAGTAATCATACGTAGCGCGCACTGGCGAGACCGGATAGCTGAGCGAGATGTAATCGATACCAACAGACACAGTCGGATATTTGAGATGGATTTTAGCCATTATGAAGCCCCACATCTCAATTCCACTACCCTGGTATTACTGGTACCAGGGTAGTGATAGCGATTCTGGCCACCACACCAGCATATGTACCCTGTCGGTAATATCCCATGCCCAGTCCCAGTCACGATCAAGCCAATAGAGCGGCTTAGGAATGAGATCATCTGGCACTGACTTAATGCGATGCGAGACATAGACAGAGTCGTCAACCCACTCAAGCTGCTCGCCC
>Ga0124948_1154958_pt1 | contig 10986 bp, 7 predicted proteins | sample YNPNP_2100MetaT_FD_92948 | JGI IMG/M metagenome (GOLD analysis project Ga0124948, IMG submission 92948) | Anoxygenic and chlorotrophic microbial mat microbial communities from Yellowstone National Park, USA - YNP NP_2100 MetaT (Metagenome... ...
CCGATCTCCGTTACGTGCACGGCGAACGCTTGAGCGGGGCATGGGTCTTCGAGTACAGATATAACTTCCTCCCGCCAGATCAACTCTTCGCGCTGCCACGCACAGCGGACCCCACCCTGCTGAACGACTGGCCGGAGCGCGGGCTTCGGCTGATACCGGTCCTGGCAGCGTTGTGTGGACTCTCTGGATGGCGGACGCCCCGGCTACGTCCGCTCATCGCTTTCTTCGGGGGATCACTGGGCTGCTGCATTTTCCTGACCCTGCCGTTATCCAGGCCGGTGTGGGATGCTTTGCCCCTGCTGCAGCAGGTCCAATTTCCGTGGCGGCTGGTTGGTCCGGCCACCTTGTGTGCGGGTTTTCTGGCCGGCATCCTTGCCCGTCCGCCTTTTCCACGCTGGAGCAGTCTGCTCGTTATCCTGCTGCTGATCCTGACCCATCTGGGCTGGTTTTACCCACGCCATTGTGCCCCTCCACAAGACGCCTCCGTGGGCGGGATGATCGCCTGGGAGCATGCCACAGACACAATCGGAACAACAGCCAAAGGCGAATATCTCCCACTTTGGGTTGAGCGCATGCCCGAATCCGATGTACCATACGCCTCTGACGGCACCGCAATCCGTCTGGCACCGGAGAGCCTCCCCCAGGGAGCCAGAGTCCTCCGCGCCGGGTACAGGCCTGCAAGCGCACTCCTGGAGTTAGAAACGCCCGTCCCTTTCCGTGCTCACTATCTGGCCTTCTACTTCCCAGGCTGGAAAGTCACTGTAGACGGGCGAGCCGTCCCGGTCAGTGCCTCTGCTACGGGTCTGGTCTCCTTCGATGTGCCGGCAGGTCGTCACACCGTCCGCATACGTTTCGGGGAGAGCCTGGGGCGTCTTGCAGCGGATGCGCTCTCACTCATCAGCCTGGTTGTGCTGGCCGGATCGGTATGCCTGTGGATGAGGGGACGGCATAATGGGACAGGCAGCCAGCAGCGAGAGAGTGGGTTTACCTGGTACTGCATCGTTGCTATTGGGCTGTCCATCATCAAAATCGCGCTTCTCGACCGGGTGGAAACGCCGCTACGCCGTTCCAATCTGGCCGACGGTCGCCTGCGGCGTGTGGATGTGCCGCTTGAGATTACCTTCGGCGATGAGTTCGTCCTCCTGGGGCATGACACACTGCCGGCAACTCTCCCTGGCGATGGGGAATTGGAAATCACCACCTATTGGAGAGCGCTCCATCCCGGTGGTCCCGACTATGGCGTCACCATCCATATTGTGGACGTTGACGGCCTCCACTGGCAGGGGCCGGACGTGCATCTCTCCCGCTGGCAGCACAGCCCACCGCCGGCGTGGGCCTGGCCACCCGACCAGTACGCGATGACAGTACTTGTCGTGCCCCTGTTGCCCGGCATCCCCCCTGGTAACTACACTGTTGAACTTGTGGCCTTTGATATGGCCACGCTGCTCCCATTAACCGCCCACGAAGCTGATGGGCGTGTCCTTGGGCCTGGGCTTCCTCTAGGGAAGATTACAGTGACCGCTCCCCGGCGTGCAGTCGCTCCCACTCAGGCAGGATTGGGGAAGCGACTGGATGTCCCGCTCGGCCCGCTTACTCTTCTCGGCGCCACACTGGACCGCGAAACAGCCGCCCCAGGCGACGGGGTGCTGCTCACCACACTGTGGCAGGCCAGAGAACAACCACAAGAAGAGCTTACATTACGCCTGCTGCTCGCTGACAGCGAGGGAAAGGAAGCGGCAGCCTACCTCCTCCCACCAACAGCCTCGTGGCACCCAACAACGGAATGGAGGACAGGCCAGGTCTGGCGGGGACAGCACTTCCTGCGCCTCCCGGCCCACCTGAAAGGCGGGGAGTACAGGTGGAAGCTGGAACTGCTCCCCGGTGGCTGGAGGGCGGAACTGACGCAGATGTTGCGCGTCGAAGAGCCGCAGCGGCTGTTTGAGCCGTGGAGCGTGGAGATAGAGAGCGGCGTGTGTCTGGGAGGACTGGCGACGCTGATGGGAGGGGATGTGGAGGTGAGCAGCGGCGAGATGGTGGTACGCCTGGAATGGCGGGCCGAAGGGACGGCTGAGGCATCGTACCACGTGTTTGTGCACCTGGTGGATGGCGGGGGGCAACTGGTGAGACAATCTGATGGTGTGCCTGGGGGATGGCGGAGGCCGACGACGGGATGGGTTGCGGGTGAGTATGTGCTGGATGAGCACCGATTGGATGTGGAGGGGTTGCCCGCGGGTGAGTACAGCGTTGTGGTCGGATTGTATGAGCCTGGAGGCGCGCGCCTGAGAGCTGCAGACGGCGGAGATGCCATAGTGCTCACCACGCTCAAACTGCATCAGGAGCACAGCCAGTCCCCTTGAAAAGCGGTTCCTGCGCCCCTGGCTGACAAACATCTGGCTGTGTGGTATAATCCACTCCAAAAGTTGACAGTCACCTTAAAGGTGACTGTCAACTTTAGGTGAGGAGGAAGGGATGCGTATTCTGATTACCGGGGGGGCCGGATTCATCGGCTCACATCTGTGCGACCGGCTGCTGGCCGATGGTCACCACGTCATCGCGATGGACAATTTGAGCACCGGAAGCATAGATAACATCGCCCATCTGGCCGGCCACGAACGTTTCCTGTTCATCAAGCATGACGTGACCAATTACATATTTATCGAGGGTCCCCTGGATGCAGTACTACACCTGGCCAGCCTGCCCAGTCCGGTGGACTATCTGAACTACCCGATCCAGACGCTCAAAGTCGGTGCGCTGGGCACGCACAAGACACTTGGACTGGCGTTGGCCAAGGGGGCGTGTTACATGCTGGCCTCGACCTCCGAGGTGTACGGCGATCCGCTGGTGCATCCGCAATCTGAAGACTATTGGGGCAACGTCAACCCGGTAGGCCCGCGCGGAGTATACGACGAAAGCAAGCGCTTTGCAGAGGCACTGACCATGGCCTACCATCGTTATCATGGTGTGGACACGCGCATCGTGCGCATATTCAACACCTACGGCCCGCGCATGCGCATGGACGACGGGCGTGTGGTGCCGAATTTCATATGTCAGGCGTTAAGGGGCGAGCCACTGACAGTCTACGACAGCGGTTCGCGTACCCGGGCCTTTTGCTACGTATCTGACCTGGTGGAGGGGATGATACGCCTGCTTCACTCCAACGAGGTCTACCCGGTCAACCTGGGCAGCCAGACTGAGATCACGGTGTTAGAGCTGGCCCACAAGGTGCTCGAACTGACCGGCAGCAACTCCCCCATAAAATTCATCACCCCCAGTGACGCCCGCACTGCCGACGATCCCAAAGTCCGCTGCCCTGACCTCAGCAAAGCGAAGCGAGTACTTGGCTGGGAGCCCAGGGTATCGCTGGAGGAAGGACTGCGCCACACGATTGATTACTTCAGGGCGAAGCTGGGGCAACGGTAACCCTCCAGGAGCACGCCCGCTGCCCATGCGACCGGAAAATACGTCCCACGAGCCAGTCCAGTTGTGACTCACAGCTCCTGTCACCGATAATGATTAAAGCTGTTATCTTCGACTTCGGACGGGTTATCTCGGCGCAGAAGCCCCTCTCACTGTTCAGTCAATATGAGGCAGAACTGGGGCTGCCTGCCGGTACCATCAATTCCATCATGTTCGATAACCCGGCCTGGCAGGAGGCGCTTGTCGGGCGCAAAACCGCCGGGGAGTTCTGGGCCGAAATCGGGCCAGCACTGGGGCTGCGTAGCAAAGAGGCTATTGAGGCGTTCCGCCTCCGCTACCACGCCGATGAGAAGCCGGACGAGGAAGTTATAAAGCTCATTCGTTGCCTGCACGGTCGCTACAGGCTGGCAGTTCTCTCCAACTCTCCGCCTGGGTTAAGCCAGTGGCTGGCCGATTGGGGGATACTTGATTTGTTTGATGTGGTGTTTTGTTCCGGCGACGAGGGTGTGGCCAAACCGGATCGCGCGGCCTTTGAGCTAACGCTGGAGCGGCTGGGGGTCGCGCCGGAGGAGGCGCTTTTCATTGATGATGCCCCGGAGAACGTCAGCGCTGCATCTGCCCTCGGGTTACATACCATACTTTTCACCGATGCCGGGAAGCTGGCAGAGGAGCTGGTAAGGCTTTCTCTGATAGATTGTCGGTAACTGCGCTTACTGGAGGTCACCGCCTGAATAGTTACATTAAGGAGAGTTATGCCTGGCAGACGCCGTCATCGTACCCGCAGTTCATGTTTAACCCGCCTGTTCTCACTCCTTGTTCCGCTTGTCCTCTCTCTGGTGCTGGGGATCGTGGCGGGCGGATATATTCTCTGGCGCTGGAGCGCCACTCTGCCCCGCACCAACGTGCTGATCCTCGGACTTGATCGCCGGCCGGAGGAGGGATACGTGGTCCGTTCCGACACGATGATCCTGGCCTCGTTCTACCCTGCCGGCCCGGCGGTGACCATGTTGTCCATTCCCCGCGATCTCTACGTAGAGATCCCTGGCTACGGCAGCGACCGCATCAACACGGCGCATTTCTGGGGTGAGAGCGAGTTTGAGGGAGGCGGGCCTGTTCTCGCCACCCAGACCATCCTGCTTAACTTCGGCGTTCCGGTGCACCACTACGTACGCGTCGATTTCGAGGCCTTCCGTGCCCTTGTGGACGCAGTGGGTGGCATAGATGTGACCGTCGAGGCCCCAATTGTGGATGAGGCATATCCCACAGAGGACTATGGCACCATGCGTATCGAAATTCCCGCCGGGCTGCAGCGCATGAACGGGGAAACCGCCCTGCGTTACGCCCGCACGCGCCATGGCTCGTCAGACTTTGATCGGATCGCGCGCCAGCAAAAGGTCGTTATGGCCCTGGCCTCGCGCCTGTTGAAGCCCGCAGTCTGGCCCAGGCTTCCTCTGGTTTATCACGCGGTGCGCCAGTACGTTGATACCGACATGAGCGACGGCGACATGCTGCTGCTGGCCATCACCATGTACCGTCTCGGCGTTGACAAAATCGAGTGTCGTGCGATAGACCGCGAGATGACCCAGCCCTGGACTACGCCCGCCGGTGGGTCAGTATTATTGCCTCGCTGGGAGGCAATTCACCCGCTGATCCAGGAACTGTTCACACCTTAGCCTGCTTCGACATAGAACAAGTGCTCCGACACTCGTATTTTAACAATCGAGTTAGCCACCTGACACTTCTAACAGGTGGTTGACTGACGCGCTGGCTCCGGTAGAATATCGTCCAAATCCAATACAAGGAGTATCGCGATGCCAGCCACACGTCCCTACCATACCAACGTTCGGCTGAAAACTGTCAGGTGGCCAGGTGGGATAACTTTCCCTCCGACCCGGTGGACACGGACTATGCCATCATCCACAACGTCAGGGAGAACCCCTGTCCGGTCGGCGGCCACGACATCTGCCGGCCCCGGGGCTGGTCAACGAGACGCTGGCGCACTTTGACGCTCACTTGCGGTCCGACAGCCCGGCGATCAACAGCGACTCCGCCGCCGATGCCCCGGCCGACGACTTTGACGGCCGGCCTCGCGACGCCCGGCCGGACATCGGAGCCTATGAATTCTGGCAGCCGGTGGCGCGGGTCTACCCGCCGCTGGTCGTGAAGATCGAATTTGTAGGACAACTGCGAGCAGTTGTCCTACATCCTTGACCCGCTTATCGGTTATGGTATAATAGTACCTGCCGGCGTAGCTCAGCAGGCAGAGCAGCTGACTTGTAATCAGTCGGTCATGGGTTCGAATCCCATCGCCGGCTTGGAGGAGGGTATCTCCACACCGGGGGCGTCTTCTTGCCCCGTGCAGTACCTCGCCCGCCCGCCGGGCAGCCCCTTCACCCTGACCTTGTACTGCCTGCCCATGCCGACTGAAGTCGCCCGCTTTGGGCCGCAGGCCTGTGGTCGGCCTGCGCTGACCTCCGTTTCCGCGTCAGCACGGGCCGACGCCCGGCGCCGCAGGCGCCCAGAAAGGCCGATTTTCCAGTCGGCACACGGCGGCATGAAGCGGGCAGGTAATTGCCTGACCTCAGGTTTCCAGGCAGCATATTCTGGCCGCAGGGGCAGGCCGCTGCTCATTCTCAACCCGTGTTACCCGACCAATATAAACAACAGATCGTTCACGTTGGTACCGGTGGGACCGGTGCGGATAAGCGCGCCCAGACTGTCAAAGAAGCAGTAGCTATCGTTGGCCTCAAGGGCTGCCAGGGCGTCAAGCCCCAGCATTCGGGCGCGGGAGATCGTTTCACCGGTGATGATCGCGCCAGCGGCATCGGTTGGACCATCGCTGCCGTCTGTCGCCAACGCCATCAGCAAGACGTCTGGCCACCCGTCAAGTGCCAGTGCTGCTGCCAAAGCCAGCTCTGTATTGCGCCCTCCCCTGCCTGGCCCGCGCACCGTCACCGTGGTCTCGCCACCCCACACCAGACAGGCCGGTGGAGGAAGGGGGTCGCCGTGAGCGCGTACCCCTTTCGCCAGTGCTGCCGCGACCTTCGCTACCTCGCGTGCCTCTCCTTCCACATATGTGCTCAGTAAGAGCGAGTGGAATCCCAGCCGGACAGCCTCCTCCACTGCTGCCAGCGCGGCCAGCCGATTGGAACCGATGATGACGTACTGCGTGTGAGCGAACACCGGATCGCCAGGTTTGGGTGTCTCCTGGAGGAATGAGCAGGCACTTTTCTCCCACCCGAGCCGTCTCGCGAGCACAGCCTGCGCGTCGCGTACTGTTGTGCGGTCCGGCACGGTAGGCCCGGAGGCGATAACATCCGGCGGGTCGCCTGTCACATCGGAGAGGGCAAGGGTGATCAGCGTAGCCGGGGCGACAAGCCTGGCCAGGTTGCCACCTTTGATAGCCGAGCAGTGTTTGCGGACAGTGTTCAGTTCGTTAATGGTGGCACCGGCCCGTAACAGCGCCCCGGTGAGCTCCTGCAGATCGGCCAGGGAGAGGCCCGGAGCCGGTAGCGTAAGCAACGCCGAGGCGCCGCCGGAAAGCAGGCACAACACCAGGTCTTGCTCTGTGGCCAGACGTGCCATCTCTACAACGGCCTGGGCTCCATATAGTGAGTTCTCATCAGGTACAGGATGGCCTGCCTCGAGGATGGTTACTTTGGGCAGGCGGGTGAGAGCATGGCCGTATTTGGTCACCAGCACGCCGGCGGTCAGGTAATCTCCCAGGATGGCTGCAACGGCTGCGCCCATTGCGGCGGCCGCTTTACCGCCACCGATGACATAGACATGGGCGTAATCATCCAGGTTGTAGCACCGTCCGGCAACGTTGAGCATGTTACCGGTGCGGCTGACATAATGCCTGATGGCAGCTCCAGGTTCGACCGCTGCCAGTGCAGCCTGAAGCAGCCGTGTGGCTGCGGAGGAGAGCTTTGCTTCGGAGAGCACCTTTTACCTCAATCTTTGCACGGCCCTGGCAGCCGCCTCTTCGGGTGAGGAACGACCCAGTAACACATCTTCCACCGCTTCCTGGATGGCCGGACCGACAACCGAGATGATCGTTTCGGGTGGCGCCGGAATGGCGGTGTCCATAATTTTACGCAGTGCAGCGCGTTCTCGATCAGAGATTTCCCACTCTCGCAGTGCACTGCGGGTGCCTGGCAGGTAACCGGCAGCACGCGTCCAACGGCCGTTTTGTTCGGGAGCTATGAGCCAGTTCAGCAGGAGCAGCGCCAGTTTCTCACGGGCCGGGTCTTGAGTGGTCACAGCAATGACCCATCCACGGCGAACGATACTCAGGGGGGTTCCGTAACGGGTGGGGAGCGGTGCAGCGGCCACACTTCCGTCAGCCTCGCTCCAAAAGCGGCCGGCCCGCACGACGGCTATATCTCCCTCTCCTCTCTTGAAGCTTTCCCAGGCCTGGTCCGCGTCGTGGATGCCCAGCACGAGCGTGGGCGAGATAATCAAGGAGACTGGAGGGGGAACGGTGACCACAACCGTCACCGGTTGGGTCGGCGAGATGATCTCCGATCCGGAATCCGGGGTCGCTGTTATGGCCACCGTTGCGGTGGGTGGCAATGGAGGTGAGATAACCATGGTCACAGTCTGGGGCCCGGCTGCAGCCACAACGCAATCCCGATAGAAACTGAGCACGCTCAGCAGAGCATTTTGGTCCAGGAATGGCCTGTTATCTGCGTCGGTGAGCCTGCCGCCGGCAGCCAGATACTGAACCAGTGTGGCATCGTTGACCTGCCGGTCTTTTCCACCGGCGGGGAAGATGAAGTGCAGCGGAGGGGAATAGGGCTGGGTCCAGGAGAGCGGCGGCGAGTCGAGCAACGTCGGACGGTAGGCCAGGTGTTCCATGTCAACGCCCATGATGAAACCGTAGGTGCTCTCACCCGCTCTGCCCATTTCGGCGGCGAAGGGGAAGCGCTCATTCATCCCGTTTGGCGAGAGATGGTCTAATGGCTGGAGCAGGCCCAATCCGGCAGCGGCTTCCAGTTCATCCGCGTCCAGGACCACCAGGTCAGGCAACACCGAGGGCGCCGCGTACCTGGCTGTGCGTAAAAAGTCAAGCAGTCCACCTCGCCCGTGGCTCTTTTTAACGACCACTTCTACCTGGAGGTCGGGATAGGTTTTGGTGAAGTCCGCCAGTTGCTGGGCCAGCACGTGTGCTCCGGCTGCCTCGCCGTAGGGGTCGAGTTCCTCGGGCAGCCATAGCCGCAGAGTGACGATGAGTGGTTGCAGGGAGGATGGCTCAGGGGAAGAGGTGGGGGTGGGCCAGATTGGCTCCGGGGTCGGCAACTCCGAAGGCGGTGCTGGCGTTGCCCGGGCGCAGCCGGTCAGGGCCATTATGAGCAAGGCGATAAGCAGGCAGAACGCTTTCATCGGTGCAGATTATAACACAAACCTGCCCGAAACCCTACTCACCTTGTGGCCGGTGGGGCAGCCCGGCGAGGGCCGGTCACCGGCCACGGGCCAAAAAGGCGAGGAGTGACGGCGTCGGGGGCCTTCCTGTCAGTGCTTGAAGCTGCGCTGGCCGGTAAACACCATCGTCGCACCGGCCTCGTTGCAGGCCTGAATGACCTGGTAGTCGTTGAGCGAACCCCCAGGCTGAATAACGGCTGTGACGCCCTCGCGCAGACCAACATCCACTCCGTCCCTGAAGGGGAAGAAGCCATCCGAGACCATCACTGCACCGATAAGCCCACCGTGTTGCTCCTCTACCTCTTCGTATATCTCCTGACGTCGTGCCTCATCTTCTAATGCTGAGTAGATAACCCCGTACCGCTCGTAGGACAGGCGGTCGGCCATTTTACGGTACGCCTTATCCCTGGCTATCTCGGCCACCCCGACGCGGTCCTGCTCGCCGGTGCCGATGCCGACCGTGACCAGGTTTTTGACGTAAATGACCGAGTTGGAGGTCACGCCCGCCTCAACCATCCAGCCGAAGAGCATGTCCTCGTACTCACGCCCGGTTGGTTCGCGCGCAATCCTGTATACTTCTCCATTGTGCACGGCCTCGGCCAGCTTGAGATCGTCCCTGGTGCGCGCCTGTGGCACGTATGAAAGCTGGGCGATGATTGAGCCGTCAATCAGGCTTTTGAAATCCACAAAGCGCTCCGCAGCAAACTCGGAGAGGCGTTTGATATTGTCAATGCGCATGATGCGCAGGTTTTTACGCCTCCCCAGGATACCGACCGTCCCCTCCTCGAACTCAGGCGCCACCACCACCTCAGCGTAACGCTCCGAAATGGCCTCTGCCGTGGGTATGTCAACCGGCCGGTTGAGTGCGATACAACCTCCAAAAGCTGCCACGTGGTCGGCCAGGTCGGCCTTCAGATAGGCCTCCAGGATGGTATCGGCCACTGCAACACCGGAGGGGTTATTGTGTTTCATAATCGCTGCTGCCGGTCGTTCGGTCAGGTAGCGCAGGATATTGAGCGCGTTGTCGGCGTCAGTGAGATTAATCTTGCCTGGGTGCTTACCGAATTGGAGCAGTTCCGCATCGGAGACCAGATAGCGTCCGGGCGCGATGGTCTTGACCTCCCCCAGAACCAGGTTACCGTTAATCAGACGATACAGCGCAGCCTCCTGGCCGGGGTTTTCGCCGTAGCGCAGTCCCTTGCGCACACCGTCAATGACCCACGACACTTTTTCGTAAACAAGCGTCGTGCGCCCTTCCTCGGAGATGAAAGATATTTCCATCCGTTCCGGGAAATGGTCATCCATAATGGTGTGATATGCGCGCTTCATGTCCAGCATAAATCTTGCTCCTCATACCGGTTTGTTGATGGGGGATTGGAACAGACCCTGGGCGTCCGCAAATGTGTAGGTATCAACCAGCCCTGCCGGGTTATATGCGGCCAGGAATGAGCTGATGGCCGCATCGTACCTGGCGGTGAGGGCGAAGGCTTTGCACGCCAGCTCGAAACGTTTGCTCAGGTTTAGCTTACCGTCGTGGACCCGGAGGAAGGCGAGCAACTCCGGATAATCGGCCGGATCAACGACCGGTGCGACGCGCAGGTAGTTCTTCGCCGCTGCGCGAATCATACACGGACCTCCAATGTCTATGTTGGCCCGGGCCTCCTCGACTGTCACCCCTGGACGCGCCACGGTAGCCTCGAACGGGTATAGATTGCACACCACCATGTCAAACGGCACGGTCCCCGTGCGGGCCAGGTCCGCCTGGTGGGCTTCATTGTATGTCTCGCTTAACAAACCCAGGTAGATTTTGAAATCCAGTGTCTTGACCAACCCTCCTTGCATCTCCGGCTGGCCGGTGTAGTCTGAAACCTGGGTCAGATAGTGCACGGCTCTGTCTGTCCCCAGTATCGCAGCAATGGCGCTATAACTGCCCCCGGTGGAGTAAAAATGTATGCCGGGGTTGATTTCGATCAGGCCAGGGATCAGTTCACCCAGCCTGGATTTATCCGACACACTGACCAGCACGCGCTGAATTTTCACCCAATCGTCTATCTGGCGCACGATATTGACCATCTGGTTCTCCTTGCCGCTTTGTATGAGCCTGAGCATCTGAGGCTTTTGCAGCCTGGTCCGGTTCAGGCGGTC
>Ga0124948_1002011_pt1 | contig 10897 bp, 11 predicted proteins | sample YNPNP_2100MetaT_FD_92948 | JGI IMG/M metagenome (GOLD analysis project Ga0124948, IMG submission 92948) | Anoxygenic and chlorotrophic microbial mat microbial communities from Yellowstone National Park, USA - YNP NP_2100 MetaT (Metagenome... ...
AGTGAAGAAAACAGCATTTCAGAGCAAACGTTTCGCATTGTTTTAGAGCGGGCGAAAAGCCCGGCCTTTGCGGAAGTGGATAAGATTTTGTCAATTTTGAAGCGTTGGCGCGCTGATCGCGGCGTCGCGCTGGCGTTTTTCGCGCACGAAAGCAGCTTCGGGCGAAAGGGGATCGCAGTAGAAACGCGGAATTGGGGCAATCTGCGGCGCGGGCGGCGGATGATCAAACAAACGAAACATCCGTTCGCGGTCTACGCGAATTGGGCCGCGAGTGTCGAAGACTGGTGTGAACTACTCAGTGTTGTTTATTGCAAGCGCTGGCGACTGTGCACACTGCGCGAGATACTGCAACGATACGCACCATCTTCTGACGGAAACCGGCCAGAGAGATACGCAAATGTTGTTTTGCGACTTGTCAGAATATGGCAAGCAAAAGAGAGGGTGGGATGGAACTCATAGACATCTTTCAGATCCTCGCTGCTGGCCACCAGTACCTTACCGCGCTCGACTATCTATACAACGCGCTGGCGGGCGCCATTGGCGCGCTGACGGCGTACCTTGCGGATAACGAAGGGGAAGTGTTTCTACCGCGCTACGACCGCGAATATCACAGCGTCGAATTAGGAGCGCTGGGCCGCGTGTTGACCGGCGCGGGAGCGGGGATTATCGTTGGATATTCCGGCTTTGTACCATTCGCGGCGGGGATTATCGCACCAGCAATCTTGCCTTTCGTGTTAGACAAGCTGATGGAACGATTTAAGAGAGGGCGGGTATGAAGGCAGATGTAATTGTTTTGTCGGTCGCGTCAATGCTTGCGTTTGCGCATCCAGACGCGGCGCAGGTCGCGCTTGCTGCCGCCTCAATATTAGCAGCAAGCCGCATTGAATATCGCCGCAAGCAACACAACCGAAAAGCGCTTCAACAGAAGCAAGCTTAAAGTAGGAAAAAATTAACCTGTTTTACTACCGGCGCCGAAAATAACAATCACATCGGCGGCGTTGGGCTATGATGTTGTTTTGCGTACCGCAGCTACGGATCACATACAGTTTTACCGGTAGTATTTTAACCGAACCTATTTGACAAGCACACCTCTCGCGTGATATACTAAACGAAAAAAGAAAGGCGTTAGAAGGGAGAGCTGTATGAGCTACACAGAGTTCCTTGATCTGCTGTACGGCGACAACACTACCGGCTACACAACAATCAGTGTCAAGCATACTTCTGGCCGCTTTTTCAACTATTCGTTCCCACTTTCTGACCGCGCCTCAATCGTTCAGTTCATTCAGCAGCATCTTCAATACGATTTGTACATCAAGCGGGCCTCGCAACGTTTCAAGCCGGAACGTCATTCATCTGGCCGCGCCGCGCTAGCGCATTACCAGCGAGTGATCACGGCAGACATTGACATTCAATCAGAGGCGCACAAAGCGCAAACGCTACCGCGCTCGAAAGACGAAGCGTTGCGTTTGTTGGCCGAAAGCGGCCTGCCGGAACCAACGCTCATTGTACATACCGGCAACGGCCTGATGCCGGTATGGGCGTTGCGCGAACCGGCACCTGTCGCCGATGTATCGCTGGCGCAGGCCGGCATTGAAGCGGCGTTGCGGTTGGCGGCGGCGCGCTTTGGTTGGGCACTGGATACCACAAGCGACGCTGCGCGGGCCATTCGTGTTATCGGCAGTTACAACTGGAAGCAACGCCCAAACAAAAAGCCGGTAACCGTCATTCGCCGAAGCGATCAATACTACAACCTTGAAGACCTGGCCGAGTTTGCGCGTCGCCCACTAGTCGCTCCGCGGCGCGTTGGTAGCACAGCAACGCGAGAGACAATTGAGACGTTGCTAAAGTATATTCCGGGCGACGGGCTTGAGTACAACAAGTGGCTGGCGGCGATATGGGCAATCCAGTCTGCGCTTAGCGAGAAAGACGCGGCTGAGGTACTGGATGCCTGGACATATGACTGGGAAAAGCACCAAAAGCCGGAAGACGCCGAAAGCGGCATTGGCGTACTGATTAATCTGGCCCGCGAGTACGGCTTTGACGGCGACCTTCCAGGCCTGCGGGGCGGATTTGTAACGCTGCCGGAATTGCCAAACGCGCTAAAGATAAACCAACGCTTCATCGAACTTGATGTGCCGGTCAACGAAACCGACCGGCATCCACGCGTCGTCGTATTGCGTTCCGCGAAGGGAACCGGCAAGACCGAGTGGTTGCGGCGCGTCGCCGAACGATACCGGCGCGTGCTGTCGGTCGGGCATCGCGTGTCGCTGGTGTTGCAAACCGCGAAGCGGCTGGGCCTGATGCCGTATTACGAAAACGGAACGTGGATCACCAACGCACCGCGCATTGCAACAACAATTCACAGTCTAGACAAGCTTGAGCCCGATGCGCCGTATGAGGTTGTGATTGTTGACGAAATTGAACAAGTGCTGAAGGCAATTGTCAATGACCACAACCTGAAGCACCGCAAAATAAACGCGGTCGGTGCGCTGCTTGAACATATGCTGCGGGCCAAGCTTGTTTTGCTTGCGGACGCGGACGTTGGTGAAGCGACACTAACAATGTTGAACAACCACTTTGCGCACTGCAAAGTGACCTATATTGACAACGAATACAAACTACGCCTAATTGATTATGTTGTTTTGCATCCTTCTGCTGAAGATGTATTCGCTCTTGCGAAAGAATATTACGAATACAAGATGAAAGTTGCCCTTGCCTGCAACACGCGGGCCGACGCAGACAGGGCAGAAGAGTACTTTAAGGCGTACATTCCAGAACAAAAGATACTTAAAATCACCGCAGAAGGCAGTGACGGCAACAACGAAACCCTGGAATCCATCAACGAGCGCCTAGCCGACGTTGATGTGTTTATCTATTCGCCGTCGGTCGGCACCGGTGTTTCGATAGACGTTGAAGGGTTCGCGTTGTTTGGTATCGCACGCAACGGGCCTGGCGTTGGCGACGTTGACGATTTCCGCCAACAACTTGGCCGGTTTCGCAATCCGCTTGACCGCGAAGTCCATCTCTTTATCGAACAGAAGCAAATGAACGAACCGACCTCGCCGGAAACCTATCGCGATCTTGCTCTTTTGCGCAAGCTAGAATCTGATTTTCGCGTCTCGCGGGCCGGTGGAACGGCAGAACCGGCAATGCAATGGGATAAACTATATCTTGATCTATACAGCGTTGTGAAAGCGAAAACGGCGGCGTTGAAGAACCGGTTCTTTGAAAACCTTATCGGCGCAATGCTGGCGGAAGGCGTTGAGTTGTACGACGAGCGTGATACTCCCATCCTTCCGCCAACAGAACGCGCCGTGCTTGCCAAAACGCTTAAAGAGTTGCGCGCTATCCGAGAGCGAGAGCGGGCCGAGCGTATCGCGAATGCGCCGGAACCAGAGGCCGCGCAAACAGAAGAGGAACAGCGCGACGCCGAGCGAAAGGCAGAACTGGCAGAGCGCTACGGGATCGAAGTTGACGCGCAACTAGTACTTGACGATGAGAAAGGCGCGTACAAGGAAGCGCAGTGCTTTGCCGCAGTGGAAAACACCGCGTTGGCGCAACATCTTGACAAAATTGAGCGCGCCCGTCGGTTTAGCGCGGATCGGAACTACTTTTCGCTATTCACGTTCTGGGCCACAACGCTGCTTACGGCGCTTAAGCTCAGGCTTGAAGAGGGTGCGGCCATCACCACTACCGATGAGTTTCTTGACCTTGTAGAACGCAACCAGGTAATTATCAAGGCCGCGCTAGGCATCAACGTTCGAGCGGACTTCCGGCAAAAGCCGATGTTATTCGTCGGCGCGCTGCTCAGAAAACTGGGCGTTGGCCTCAAGAGCCAACAAGTGCGGCGCGACGGCGAACGAGTGCGCATCTATCATCTTATCAACGTTGACCGAGCGCGTGCGCGAGCGACCGGCATACGTTCGCGATTTGAGGCGTACCGACAAACACAAGTGACGCACTTGTACTTTGTCGGTGCGTCAACTGAAGGGGGAGTCACAACACATCATATAAATAAAAGAAAAGCTGTTGTTGTGACGGCTTGATAAGAAAGGGAGGCAACATATGGCGGAATATCGTGATGTGGTGTTGCGAAAGGGCGCGTCCGGCGGGGCGCGTTGTGAAACAACGGTAGTTCGGGCGCGGTTGTTGGGCGCGCCGGTAGAGTATGCCGGTGAAATCGCGGCGACCGGCGGGATGGTTGCGTTCTATGAAGAAGAGGGCGGTGGGATTATTGTTTATGAGGAAGAGTGGATACAGACGGTTGGCTACTGGACGATATATCGTTGGTGGCGCGTCAGTTCGCTTGACGTGCTGCGGCAAAACAGATATTATTCTAAGTTTTTAGAGCAGGCGGGGGTCGTATGAAATCGTTTGACGAGCAGGCCGCGTTCGGCCTTCCGTATGAACGCACCATCGCGCAAGCTGCGGCGTTGTTGTTGTTTCCCGATCGGCCAGACCTTGAATTATCTCGCTTGCCAGAGCATTCCGCGATTGACTTTTTGCTGCTAGACCAACAGAGGCCGGTCGCGGCATTGGAAGTCAAGCGGCGGTCGGTGCGTTCTACAACATACGAAACAACAATCCTGCCGCTTTCGGTGTACGTCGCGGCGTTGGAGATGTCGCGCTTGACGGTACCCACCTTTGCTGCTATACTGTTTACCGACGGCTTATGCGTCTTTGACGTACTGCGAACACCGTCTACGTTGCGCTACGTTCGCGACCGGCGAGGGCGAATGCGGGCGCATCGAGCGTATCCGGTGAAGCCGGTGTTCCGGGTAACCAAGCTAGAAAGGGAAAGCGATGCAGTATCGGTACATCAATCAACAGGGGGAAGCTGAGGAAGTTGTTAATGAGTTGGTAAAAGAAGAGCTGCTTGCGTTCGACATCGAAACGCAACCGCTCTTTCGCTATCCACGGCAAAGACGAACAAAGAAAGAGTATCTCGAGCACTTCACGTACTTGAAACGCAACCGGTGGGGGACTTTATACAATCCCTCGCCGGATGAAATTGCCGATCCTCTTCCCCCGCCTGTCCCTTTTGACGAACGAATACGTCTCTTTGAACTGCTTGAAGCAGAACGCAACAACCCGTTTCCGCGCTCGAAAAAGGCGCACGGGCGTCGGATCGCGGAATTAGAAGACACGATCGCCGCGTTAGGTGACGCCGCCGCGCCGGATTGGGTTCTTCTGCATACCGCCAACATCATCAAAACCGAGCAGTTCGCCAACGATCCCGTTCGGCCAGGCCTTGATCCGCATTCATCGCGGGTCTTTTTGGTGCAATTCGGCACCCCCGGACGAAAGAATTACTGCATTAACGTTGTGCGAACTGGGCTGGATGTGCTACGCCCTATTTTCGAGCGGGTGCCGCTTATCGGCGCGAACTTGGTGTTCGATGTGCAGTTTTTGTTGCACAATCTTGGCATTTTCCCTCGTGTCGCGTGGGACGTGATCGTGGCCGACCGAGTGTTGACGCTCGGCTTTACCAATATCGAACACCATCTTGCTGATGTGGCCAGGCGCTGGATAAACGAACGGCTAGACAAGTCAACTCGTGAGACGTTCGCCCAACCGTTCCAGCTTGAAGCGACAGAACAACAAATACGTTACGCTTGTACTGACGTTGATGTTCTTTTTCCGATTTACGAACGCCAACGCCAATTCGCGCTTAAGACGAATCAGCTTGAAGCTGTCGAATTGTTTGTTCGGCTTACCAATCCAACTGCGGCAATTGAATATTGTGGCTTTCGGATTGATAAGACCCGCTGGCTGGAACTGGCGGAAGAGGCGGAACGGCGAGAGCGCCAGGCGGCGAACGCGCTGGCCGAGTTCCTCAACATTCATCCTGACGATCTCACCAAACGCACCGTTGTGCTTGACGCCGCAAACGCACTTGGCATTGCGCTTGATACGTTAGACCGCATCGAGCGTGAAGAGGTGCGAAAGGCATATGACGGCGACGAGCGCGGGCGGTTTTTCGAATTGTATGACAAGTGGGCACATTGGAAAAAGCGCGTAACAACGTATGGCCGAGGTTTTCTGGCGCACATCCATCCGCTAACCGGCAGAGTACATCCGCGCTTGAAGATCGCCGGAACCGACACGGGTCGGTTCGCGTGTAGCGATCCCAACCTGCTGAATATTCCGCGTGGCGAAGGCGACGATCTTGACTTTCGCAGTGCGTTTATCGCGCCGGAAGGCTACGTTTTCGTCAACGCCGACTATTCTGCAATGGAACAGCGTATCGCGGCAGACCTTTCAGAAGACCCTGCACTTCTGTCGCTGTTCCGAGCGGGCGGTGATAACCACAGCGTCACTGCCGCGTTGATGTTCCACATCAAGCGCGGGGATGTTGCGGAACCGCAACCAACAACGTTGCCGTTTCAGCATCGAGTAGTTGATGGTTACGTTGTTCCGTCGGATTGGGACGCCCAAACAACGGTGCGCTTCGTGATTGAAAGCGGGTTGATGGATGAGATAGGGAAAAAGTACAAGAAAACCACACGCCAAGTGGCGAAGGTGGTGGCGTTTTTGTATTTCTACGGCGGCACGCCGGTTGGCCTGGCCCGGAAGCTGCATATCGCCGTTGCCGACGCAGAACGCTTTTTCCGCGACTTTCGCGCCGCGTATCCGGCACTTTCGCGTTGGTTCGCCGATAACGCCAACGCGCCATTCCACCAACGCGGAACGCGAGCGGACGGATCGCAAGTTGGATATATCGCAACGTATGCCGGGTTGCGGCGCTGGTTTGACCTACCGCGCCTAGAAGCGAGCAGTGCAGAACAGTGGCGCATACGTGGCGCAATTCAACGGCAGGCAATGAACCATCCTTGCCAAGGTGGAAATGCGGTAGTGATGGCGCGGGCAATGGCGGACGCGTTTGCGCCGGGCCAACGGCGCGAACCCGGCGAGATTGAGGCTAAGTTGGGCATCGAGCGTATGATCGTTGCGCCGATCTACGATGAGGCGCTTGCGATTGTGCCTGCAACTCTTGCAGAGGCGGACGCGCAGCGTTGGCTTGAGCAGACGATGTTAAACGCCGCGCAACGATATATGCGGCATTGCCCTGCCGCAGTAGAGGCAAATCCGGTATCAACACAATGGAGGAAGTACTGATGAGCGATTTTTACGGTGTGAAAATACAACAAAGCCGCCCAATTGTTGATGCTATTCGCGCTGCGGTAGCGGCAAAGCGGCGACCGGTTGCGGCGCGAGAGCGTGTATACGCAAGCGAAATCTCGGCCTGCGACCGGAGAATAACTTTTGCGCTTTTGGGATGCGGGCCGGATGAGATACGTGCCGATAGCCCTTCGGCGCTAATGGGCGATGCCATTCACGCGCACCTTGAGGCGTTGTTGGCCGGGGCTTTCCCAGGCCGGATCGAAACAGAGGTGCGTGTGGTTGGTGATGCCGTGTCGGGGCGCATTGACGCGCTGCTGCGTGAAAATGACGGAACGCTTACTGTTATTGACATCAAGACCGTCGGTGCTCGCGAGTGGGCCTTGCGGTCAAAGGTAGAAGAGTACGTTGACCAGATCAGCGTCTATGCGGCGTTGGTTGGGGCTACGACCGGCATCGTTTTGCTGGTCAACCGCGATACCGGCGAAATGGATGAGTTGCGCTTTGATGTTGACTACGCTCGTGCCGAGGCGTTGTTTGACAAGGCGAGGCGACTGCAAAAACAAGCACAAGACGGCCTGGTTGCAGAGGCAACCGCGTGGGGGACTGAGGCCTGCCGATGGTGCCCATACCGTCGCCGGTGTGAAGGCCTTGACAAAACACGCAGTTTGGTGTATACTAATTCCGGTTGGAACAACCAACAATAATTATTAACTTCAGGAGGTGCACAATGTTTAAGGAACTTGTCAAAGTCGGCGGCGAAACCGAGCGAGCCGAACTCAACGGCGCGTACATTGGGCGGTTTCTTGGCGTAAAAGAGCGCGAGTGGCCAACATTCCGAACCCGCAACGATCCGGAGCCGGAATACGAACCGGTGTTTGTCTTTGAGTTCGAGGTCGATGACCCAGACTTTGACGCCCCAATTCGCGTCGCAAAGTGGGTGCGGAAGCCACCACGGTTATCACATCCAGGCAAGAACGGAAAGGTATCAAACTTGTATAAAGTCATTGCGGCGCTTTATGGCGTTTCGCAAATGACTGACGAACAGTTGCAAAACGCCGAAGAGTTCGTAATGAGTGCGGTCGGGCGCGAGTACCAGCTTACCATCGAAACCAAACCGAGCGGCTGGTACGAGATTATTCATATCGCGCCAGTTCGCAAGATGCGGCGTCGAGAGGCAACAAACGGCAATGAAGAAATCCCGTTCTGAGCCACGTTGGAAGAGAGAGGAACGCAAAGTAATCAAGGCCCTACAAGCCGTCTTTGGGCGGGTAAGTGATCCATCACTTGCCCGCCTTATTACGCAAACAGGCCGAGTCGGGCATTTGACGCGGTTTGGTTTTGATGGAATTGTCGGCAACGATCCTGGTTACATTGTTGAAGTGAAAGCGAGGAAAGGAATGCTAACAAAGCAAGCAATAGAGGCGCTTTTGCAAACTATTGACCGAGCAGCACCGTTCGACCGCATTCCTTTGCTTGCGGTGGTGTTGGGCGATGATGCGCCGGCACGAACCGCAAACGGCGTTAAGGTGGAACGCGAGTGGGTGCTAATGCCACTACGCGAGTTGAAGCGGTTGGTGGGAAAGGAAGCGGTCTATGAGTGATGACGATCTGCAGAAAGCCGAGCGCTTTTTCGCGGCGTCTATTCGTGGTGTGAAGCCTTCACCTACCGCGTTGCGGCGTTGGGCCAAGGCCAAACTGCGAAACGATACGAACGCACTGGCGCGGCTAATGACGGCAGAAGGATACCGGCCTACGTTCCTTTACTACTTTGTCAAATATCATATTCCGCGCCTACGCGAAGCGCTCAATGGGCAGGATGGGCAGCAGTGGCATATCAATGAGGAAGTGGTTGTGGTGATGGCCGACATCCGCGACGCGGTGCGGAAACTACCACAACCATACCGCGACCTTGCATCGGTCTGTTTGCGCTGGGGATACGTACAACCGCGTGTCATCCAACTGCTGGCGAAAGAGTTGAAGGAAAGGCAAAGCGATGAGGGCCGATGATCTTACCATTTGGGCAAACACGATTGAACGCCTTTGGCGTGCCGCATTACGCGATCCACGCACGCGAGAGGCGGGCGTGTTTGTTATCTTTTTGCGCGACGGGGCGAAAATGCCGGAATACGCACCGATGCCAATCGCACCAACCGGCGCGTATCTTGTTGAACGGTGGGTGCGGGTCAACGCAAAATGGGAGATGCGCTATGAATGAGCTTATTGCGTGGATTATTGCCGCTGCGGTCATTCTCCTGCTTGCCAACACCAACGTAGCCGACGGCCTCTTTGACGCGCTTGACTTAAGCGACAATCTCAGGCGAGCTGCTGAGTGGACAAGAGGGGTGCGTAGTGTTCCGGCTGCGGTGTCGGCGGCAAGCTTTTTCACACTGGCGTATGTGTTCGGCGCGTTGGCGTATCGTTACGACCTAATTCCTACCTGGAGATTTATACAACCGGTTGCGCAAGACGTTTTGTCATCCGGCGCTGAGTGGTTGACGCTGTTTGCAGTGTTTTTAACGCTGCTGCCTTCGCTCATCGAGCTGGCGTCGGTCGGCCTGGCGCAACGTTCGATCAAGGCGCTGGAATATATGACGTACTTTTTCATCTTTTTCGATCTTGTGACGGACTACACCGAAGCCGCCGCACTGGTTGAAGTTTGGCGAAACAATGGGCTGTTTGATCCGCTTCCTTCTCTCATCGCGGGCGCGGCAACGGTGCTGGCAAAGATTAGCTGGACGTTCGCGGCCTCGTTCGCGTTTGAGTTTCTTGCGGTATTGTTTGCGGTGACCGGGCTTCTGTTGGCGGCAAACATTCGCGCACCGGCAGGCGGAGGGCAACAACGGTGAAGGTCAACGGTAAGACAGTTTTCGCGATGCTGTTCGCGGTTGCAGTTGCGTTCGGTGTTGACCCGATAGTGGGCCTACTGGCGTTTTTGGCGTTGTTGGCCGCGACGAACCCGCATCGCGTTGTGCAGCTTGTGTGCGCGCTTGATGGTGGCGTTCAACAAGCACAACGGTTGCTAGAGGGGCGGCGGTTAATCGGCAACGAACCAGAGGCAGAAAAGAGCGAAGGTGTCACAACGCCTCGTATAAATAATAAAGAATTGCCTGTTGTGACACTTCCACCACCTTCGCAGTTTGACCCCAACTGCCAAAGGCCGTCACGTTTCTCGGTTCCGCTCGGCCTTGACCAAAGCGGCGCGTTTCGTTGGCTGGACTTTGGCCGCGACGCGCTGCATATCGGTTTGTACGGCACGAGTGGTTGCGGCAAAGATCATCTATTGCGGCTGTGGTTCGTCTCGCTGTTGCGCGAACCGGCAGTGCAGTGGGCAATCCTGGATGGAAAGGGCGACTGGTTAACGCCGAACCTGGCCAAGTTGCCGCAAATGCTGTTCCCACCGGCGGGCGGTTACGGCGAGGATGGCCAACGGCGTATCAGGGAGGCGATTGACGCGGTGAATGAAGAAGCAAAGCGTCGGTTCGGGTTGTTGTTGGACGCCGGTGTGCGCAGTATTGAAGAATACAACCGACTCGCCGATGAGCCGCTACCGCTCTTGATCGTACTCGCGACCGACATCATCGACGTTGTTGATGAGACTGAGCGCTTGCTTATCGCTTTAGTAAGCAAAGCGCGGGCGTTGGGGATTCGCGTAATTGTTTCAATGCAGACGCCAACCGGCAAGCGGTTGGAGTGGCGGATGAATCTTTCTACGTTGATTGCCGGGGCGCTGGTGGATGGTAGTCAAGACGCGCCCGCGTTGGGCGTTCGCGAT
>Ga0124948_1074494_pt1 | contig 10729 bp, 13 predicted proteins | sample YNPNP_2100MetaT_FD_92948 | JGI IMG/M metagenome (GOLD analysis project Ga0124948, IMG submission 92948) | Anoxygenic and chlorotrophic microbial mat microbial communities from Yellowstone National Park, USA - YNP NP_2100 MetaT (Metagenome... ...
CTTTTTTACCAATAATGTTTATTTTAGTTGGATTGATAGATGTTTGGTTTCCAAAAGAAATTGTTGAAAAGCACATAGGACAAGATTCGGGGTTAAAAGGAATTTTTTGGGTAGTGATATTGTCAATGTTTCAAGCGGGACCGTTGTATGGTGCGTTTCCTGTGGCATACATTTTATGGAAAAAAGGTGCGAGTATAAAAAACATTTTTATTTATTTAGGTGCATTTGCAACTATAAAAATTCCGTTATTAACTTTTGAAATAGGTTTTATGGGATTGAAATTTTCGTTGATTAGAACATTATTTACATTGCCGGTATTTATTTTGATTGGTTATTTAATGGAATTTTATTTAAAAAATAAAAATTTTGAGATAAGACAAATCAACTAAACGGGAGAATGATAGAAATGACTCTTGAAAGAAAAATAAGTCCAATTTTTAAATTAGATGAAGAGACATGGATGAGACATGCCAATCCCTGGAGCGGATGGACAAGATTTTCTGTTTTACCTATTTTAATTATTGCGTTTTGGAGTAGAGTTTGGCTTGGTTGGTGGTCATTGATTCCAATAACAATTTCTTTTTTATGGGGATATGTAAATCCAAGAATATTTTCCAAACCTAAATCCACTAATAATTGGATATCTAAAGTTGTATTAGGTGAAAGGGTTTGGTTAAATCGTGACAAAATTCCTGTGACTGAACACCATAGATTGTTGCCTAATATTTTAAGTATTATCGTAGGTGTTGGTGTTATATTTATTATTTGGGGTGTCTATAAACTTGAGATATGTCCAGTTTTGTTGGGCTATATTTTAGCAAATCTTGGAAAATTGTGGTTTATGGATAGAATGGTATGGTTGTATGAAGATATGAAAAATTTACCTGAATATAGAGATTGGCTGTATTAGAAAAAATGGAGGCGAGGACGAAATGAACAAGACAAATGTAAAAAAACTGATAAGTTTTTCCCAACAAGAACCGTATAAAGAAATATTTTATGATCATGGTAACTTAAAGGCACAGGTTGTAGGCCTTAAAGCGGGACAGATTATACCTCCCTGTAAGATGAACAATGATGTCCTGTTTTATGTTATTGAAGGCGAAGGTGAGATTACTGTTGATAATGAAAAAGAATCCTTATTTCCCGGGATAAGCGTAGTTGTACCAAAAGCAGCCGGGTCCAGAAGTATTTCCGCAAAAACTGATATGGTAATTTTAGCAGTACAGGCAAAAGGGAGATAACAGCTACCATGAGGCACAAAAATATATTTGTAATATCAGCAGTTATATCAACTATACTTTTTTCTGCTATGTTATACGGACAGGATAACGGGAAGACGATTGATGAATGCATAGAAATTGCTTTTAAGAATAATCCTGAATTGAAATCGCAAGAGATGAAAATAGAAGAAGCAAAATCAAAATACCATCAGCAGATCGGGAACCTACTTCCTCAAATTGATGGTAGTTTAAGTTATTATCGTTATGAAAAAGAGCTTCCCAGTAAGAAGGCTCTTATTGGAGAATCACTGGATGATTACTATACCGATATCTCATTACGTCAAGTTTTATTTTCAGGTGGAAAATATAATGCACGGATAAATGGGGCGAAGATTTCCCTGGATGCTGAAACATACAAGTATGAACAGTTAAAACGGCAGATAATATTATCAGTAAAAAAAACATATTATGACTTACTGAAAAGCATTCATATTTTAGAAATTCAAAATGAATTATTAAAAAAGTTAAGAGAACAGCTTCAGATAGCTAAATTGTTATATAACAGCGGGAAGATATCAAATCTTGATGTGTTGAAAATAGAGACACAGGTAGCATTATCAGAAGATATGGTAAACAATTTACATAATCTTGTTCATACAAAATCACTGCTACTTGCCCAGTCAATGGGATTAAAAGAATCTGTAACTGTGCGATACGAGTTTCCCGAAATAAAAGAAAACATCAAGCTAAATACAGTATGTCTTGAAAATAATTTCAAGAATAATCCGGAACTGTCTTATATAAAAAGCATCCAGGAAAAAACAAAACAGGACATACAAGAGTCAAAAAGCGATTTATTCCCAAATATTTCCTTGAGAGCTAACTACAATATTGAAGATAGCAAGTGGTTTTCTGAAGATCCTTCATGGTCAAACTGGTATGCAGGAGTAGGCATAACTTTTCCTTTATTTCATGGTGGAAGTATTATATCACAGATAAATCAGGCAAAATCAAAATATAACCAGATAGGTGAAACAGTCAGACAAATTGAAATAAACATAAATACCCGGTTTGAATCTGCGAGGGCTACTTTTATAGATAGAGCATTACGTCTTAAAACAACACGAAAGGTATTGGACCTTGCTAAAGAAACACTTACTACTGCAGAATTGAAATATAATTCAGGAAAACTAAGTGCTATAGAACTTATTGATGCCCAGATGTTATGGAACAATGCAGAGATTAATTATATAAATAATATTGTTGACTACTTAACTGCAGTTGCAGAAATAGAATCAATATGTCCTGATGCAATTGTCAAAGGAGGCGAGTAAATGAAAGCCATTAAGTATTTGTTTATAGTTTCGTTGATAATAACAGTATCAAGTTGTGCAAAGAAAGAACCTGTTCAGGAAAAAGTTTTTCCAGTAAGTGTTATAAAACTTAAACCAAAAGCGATAAACAGCACCATATCTGTTGCTGGAACTGTTGACTCAAAAGTGCATGCATGGGTTAGTTCTCCCATAGAAGGTACTGTGGAATCCTTGAAAGTCGTAGAAGGGCAGAATGTATCCACAGGTGAAATACTGTGTTATATAATGCCGACCGATTACTATAATATGCTGGGACAGGCATCTGCGGAGTATGAAAGAGCCAAATCAGAACTAGAATCAGCCCCGGAAACAAAAAAAGATGAATATAAAAAAATATTGAAAGATGCCGAAGAGCGGTTTATCTCAGCCAAAAAATTATATAAATCAATGCCTGTTGTCAGTCCTGTTAATGGGACAGTGTTATCAAAAAACATTGAAACCGGAAGCAATGTGTCTGTAAAACAACCACTGATTGAGATAGCGGACATGTCAAAATTGATTATCCGGTCAGCAATATCTGAAGAATACATCGCAAAGGTAAAAATAGGACAAATGGTTACCGTCCATTTATTAGATAAGACGATTAAAGGCAAAATATCAGTAATTACCCCGGGTGTCCGACTTGAAAGCAGGACAGCAAGTATAGAAGTTACTATCCCGCTTAATAAGGATATCAAGCCGGGAATGTCGGCTTCACTGGATATAGTTATATCAAGCAAAGATAGTGTCCTTGCTATTCCGCAGGATGCGATGATTGTTAAACCGAACGGAGATAAGTTTGTTTTTACAGTTGAAGATGGAATAGCAAAGGCAAAAAAAATTATTACAGGCATAGAATCAAATACTGAAATAGAAGTAACATCCGGCTTAAAAGAAGGCGATAAAGTAGTCGTTCTTGGACAGGATAATCTTAAAGACGGAGTAAAAGTTAAACTGCCGGAAACAGGTAAAGATGATAAATCCAAAGTATCAAAAGGAAAAGAGAAATGAAAATTGCTGATATATCAATAAAGAAACCAATTTCAATTATTGTTTTGATGGTAACAGTTTGGGTTATAGGATTTATCTCGCTTTTACGCCTGCCAATAAATCTTCTTCCAGACATAACTTACCCGCTCATAAAAGTTTATGTTTACTGGCGTGGAGCAACACCGGAAGAGATTGAAGATAACATTGCTGATGTTATTGAACCAAAAATGGCTACTGTGGATAACCTTGACTATCTTGAAAGTGAGTGCACGGAAGGTTTGTATACTTTACTTGTTAATTTTGGTTATGATACGGACCGTGACATCGCTTATCAGGATGTGCTGGCAAAAATGGGGCTGGTCAGGAAAAAACTGCCAAAGGATGTAGATGAACCTCTTATTTTCAAGGCTGACCCGTCACAACTACCGGTAATGGACTTAATTGTTACTTCTGATGACTGGGATATAGTTAAATTGCGAACATGGGTTGAAAATTATTTACAATTACAGTTTGCTTCTGTACCCGGGAATGCAGGAACTGAAGTATCCGGCGGAGCAGTTCGAGAAATCAGGGTATATCTTAACCCGCATAAGATACAGATTCTTGGTATTTCTATTGAGAAAATAGCCCAGAGGTTGAAAGAAGAAAATATAGAACTTGTCGGAGGCAGAGTAACAACCGAACGGAAAGAATTTATCGTCAGAACAAAAGCATATTATAATGACCTTAATGAAATAAAAAATCTAGTCATAAATAATGATAAATATGGAAGGACTATATACTTAAAAGATATTGCTGATGTAAAAGACACAAGTGATATTCAGAGGGTAATTACCCGGTTGAATAAAAAAGAAGGGATTAAACTTTCAATATTCAAGCAATCAGCGGCGAATACATTGGATGTGGAAGAAGGAATACAGCAAAAATTGAAAGAATTAAAGCCAATTCTTCCAGCAGGAGTTAATATAGGTGTTATTTACAATCAGGCAACATATATTCGTTCGGCAAATAAAGGAGTGCGGGATGCTGCTGTTATTGCCGGAATACTTGTAGTGCTTTACAGCGTTATTTCTAAGTGGTTGGAAAAGAGTTTTAATAATGCTTCTTACTCTGCCTGTTTCTCTTTTAGGAACATTTTTCTTTATGAAACTGTTGAATTTTTCCATAAATATATTTTCTCTGGGAGGACTTGTTGTTTCTTTTACTGTTATTCTTGATAACAGTATTGTTGTTCTTGAAAACATAACCAGATTGCAATCAGAACGTAAATCACAAAACGTTATTGCGGAAGCAGTCAATCAGGTAGGACAACCGATTTTATTTTCAACATTAACCTTTATGGCGATATTTTTACCATTTTTGATGGTTCCTGGATTAACCTCATTACTATTCAAAGAATTGGTTATTACAATAGCAATTGTAATCGGGTTTTCTCTTGTTTCATCTTTAACAGTTGTCCCGACAATTTCTTCGTTGTTGTTTAAGGAAACAAATAGACAAGGAATAGACAATAAGGGTAGATTTAGTTTAGTAATAGATAGAATTATGAAACAAATTACTTCTATTTACTCAAGATTAATAATGAACATAATAAGTTCACACAAAGTAAAAGTTCTTTTAATATTTATTGTGTTATTAATAGTCGCAGTTTTTTCCTTCAGATTTCTCGGAACGGAGTTTCTGCCAAAAGCAGATGACGGAATGATTACCGTCAAAGTAAAAATGCCAACAGGAACCGCGGTGCAGGAAACAGATAAAGTGTTAAAACAAATTGAAAATGTTGTCCAAAATTTACCACTTATAGAGAGTTATTCCACACTCTCTGGTGGTAAAGTCTGGGGACTTGTAACTTATGAAATTGCCAATGAAGGCGAAGTTGATATACAGTTAGTTCCTAAAAGTAAAAGGAAGTTAAGTACTGACGAATTTATAGCTAAATACGCTAAAGAAATACAAAAGAATGTTAAATATCCAGGAGCAAAGGTTAAAGTTTTTCATACTAAAATGAAAGGTATAAGACAAACCGGAGAATTTGATATTGAGATAGAAATACATTCACCCAAGACCACTTCTTTAGTTGAAATGTATGAAACTGCAGCAAAGATGGTTTCAAAAATAAAAGATATAGGTGATATTAGCAATCTGGATATATCAATGGATATAACAAAACCTGAATACCAACTCTTAATAAACCGGACAAAAATAGCCGAACTTGGATTGAGTGCATCACAGGTTTCTGGGACAATAAAAACTTTAGTTGACGGACAAATTGCCACATATTATGAGGAAGACGGATATTACTATCCGATACGTCTTGTTGTAAATGAAAAATATTTTAAGGGAAAGGAAGATGTCTCAAATATTCCATTATTCAGTAATAATGGATTGATTTATCTTCGTGATATATGCAAACTAACCCATATGGTTAGTCCTGTTAGTGTCAATCGTTTAGACCAGATGAGAGTAATTAAAGTTACTGCATCTGTGTTAAGTGGGAATGTAGGAAAAATTACCAGTGAAGTTTACAAACGGGTCAAAAATATATCTTTACCACCTGGCAGTTTCTTGCGTACTGGGGGACAAGCGCAAATGATGCGAGAAAATTTTAAGAATATGGTATTTGTAATTCTTCTTGGTATTTTCTTTGCATTTGTTCTTTTAGCAATTCAGTTTGAATCATTGTTTCTGCCTGCTATAATTATTTTAATGATTCCTTTTCCTCTCATTGGGTTCATATTTGTATTACTTGTCTTTGGAATTACGCTCGGTGTTACGGCACTGATAGGAATAATAGTTCTTATAGGGATGCTGATAAATCACTGGGTGTTGGTACTTTCTTTTATTGAAGAGCAAATAGCAGGCGGTGTGGGTATTAAAGAAGCTATTATAACGGGAGCATCTTTACGGTTACGTCCTATATTTATGACTTTTCTTACTGATGTACTGGGTCTGTTTCCTTTTATCCTTGCATTAGGAGAAGGAACTGAGATGTTAAGACCGTTGGGAGTAGCGGTTGTTGGTGGTATTTCATTTTCACTGTTAGTAACATTTATACTGCTTCCGGTTTTTTATGCATCTGTAAAGAGTTATCTATTGAAAGGGGAAATATAAAAATGGCTGAACAGAAAACAATGAAAGAAAAAATGGATGAAGCAAAAAAGATTTATTTTATGAAAGATTTCCGTTCATTTATGAGAAATATGCAGGGGTTAACTGATGAAGATTTTGAAAAACCTGTGCCGGGAATAAAGAAGAAAATCTTTGAATCAAAAGAAATTAATCCGCTGGAAATGTTTGAGCGGATTATGAAAGAACTTGTTTCCGAATGGAAAGGATCGGCTCCTTTGCCGGTTAACACCGAATGGCACCATTTTATGATTCCCGGAATACTTATATCGGCATTAAGGAATTGCGGATATCCGTTTACCGACAAAGACGTTGAAGAAGCAATGTCCAGGGGTGAAAAATTTGCCGGTGGTTCTTGTGGGTTCATGGGCACCTGCGGCGGAGCATACAGCGTAGGAACGGTAATCAGCATTGTGAAAAAGACTAACCCTCTCCATGATATTGAACGGTCAGAAATTATGAATTTAGTTGCGGAAACATTAAGTGAAATAGCAAAGTATCCCCGGCGATGTTGCAAAAGGAGCAGTTACATAGCTCTTCAGAAGGCAGTAAAATATTTACGGATGAACGGGTTTGATAAAATACCTTACAGTGAAATACAATGTTCTTGGTCGTCGTCCAACAAGATGTGTCTTGGAGTAAATTGTCCTTATTTCAAAAAAAATCATAAAATTATTGGAGGTGTATATGCTTAAACATTTTTTTGTAGTAAGTTTTATTGTTACAGGTTTCATAAGTTTGTGTTTTGCCCAGGAAAAGACGTTTGACAGTGAAGTGAGCGGCCTGCGGAAAAACATCATTGCCATGTGTGCTCAGTTGCAGGCAGGACAGCCGAAAGAAAGCCAGGAACAACTATTGAAAGACATTGATACCATCATCAGCAGATGGAAAGACATTACAACTGCATATAGGAATAATCCTCCAAATGAGTATGCGAAAGACCCTGCATGGAAAAGTTATTTTGATGAAGCGTTGGATAATTTTCAGATAATGCGTCAGAAAACAGAACAGAAAGATTATAAGAGGGCAATGCAGTTTTGCGGATTTAATTGTGCCCTGTTTGTAAAAATACATCAGGTTAACGGGAGGAGTACCCTAACCGATAAGTTGTTTACGCTAAGACAAAATGTGCGATTAGCCGTGGCTATGGCTAAAGCTGAAAACTGGACCGGTGCGCAGGGAATTATGGAAGAATGTGCATTGCAATTGCAGGGCATCAAAAAGATTCCCAATCCGTCATCAGTAAATAAAACAGAATATAATGCCGATCTTATCCAGATAGAACAAGCATACGACAAAATGAGAGAGATTATTACTAAGAAAGATATTCAAGGAATAGATAAACAACTTAAGTCATTCATTGGTGATTTTGGAAAAATATACTTAAAATACATTTGACATAGTTTGAGTTATTGAAACAAATACAAAATACGAGGAGGTGGACAGGAAATGAAAATAGAAATTTTAGGAACAGGATGTGCAAAATGTAAAAAACTAACCGAAGTTGTAGAACAAATTGTTCAGGAAAATAGTTTAAATGCAGAAGTTGTCAAAGTTACAGAAATTGACAAAATTATGGAATATGGAGTAATGTTTACTCCGGCTCTTGTAATAAATGGCGAAGTAAAAGTTTCTGGAAGGGTACCATCTAAGGAAGAAGTATTAAAATGGATAAGAAAATAAGGGTTTTGTTTGTATGTATTCATAACAGTGCAAGGAGTCAGATGGCAGAGGCATTTTTGAAACAATTTGGTGGTAAAAAATTTTTAGTTTATAGTGCAGGTATTGAACCCGGAAAATTAAATCCTGTTGTTGTTGAAGTTATGAAAGAGGTGGGGATTGATATTTCTGCTAACAAAACAAAATCTGTGAAAGAATTTATTGATTCTGGGGAAATATTTGATTATGTTATAACAGTATGTGATGCAACGAGTGGTGAGCGGTGTCCTATATTTCCTGGGAATGTTAAAAGGGAACACTGGGAATTTGAGGATCCGTCATCTTTTTTTGGTACTTATGAAGAGAAATTAAATAAAACAAGGGTTGTTAGAAATAAAATTAAAGAAAAAATTCTAAATTGGATTAAAAGTGTAAACTAAAGTTTGTATGGAGGATAAAAATTTTATGACAAAAAAGTTAGAAAATAACCAAAATAAAGTTTTAAATTTAGAAAAAATGTTAAATTATCAAAAAAATTCTATTGTAAGTCGAGAAATTGTTAATAAAAAAAGTGGAACTGTTACAATATTTGCTTTTGACAAAGGGCAGGGGTTGAGTGAACATACTGCACCGTATGACGCTATGGTTTATATTATTGATGGTGAAGCAGAAATTACAATCTCAGGGAAAAGTTTTATTGTGAAGTCAGGAGAAATTATTATTATGCCGGCAAACAAACCACATAAATTAACTGCTGTAAAAAAGTTTAAGATGTTATTGGTTATGATAAAATCTTTAAAATAAATTCTATATGAAAAACAACCGATTTAGTAGATGATTATTCTTTTTGCCTTTTTAAATGGAACTAATAATTAATTATCAAAAACTTAAAATTTTAGGAGGATAAAACAATGAAAGATTGTTGTAGTGGAGGAAATAAAGTTTTGATTTATGCATGTTCAGGTAGTTCTGATGTTGGAGAAATAGCAGATAAAGTTGCAAGAAAATTATCTAAAGAAGGTGTTGGTAAAATGACATGTCTTGCTGGTTTAGGAGCGGGGTTGTCTGGGTTTATAGAATCTGCTAAAAGTGCGGATGTTAATATTACAATTGACGGGTGCAAGGTTCATTGTGCAAAAAAAAGTTTAGAGAAAGTCAGTACTAAGACAAAATTTTTTGTGTTAACAGATTTTGGTTTAGAAAAAAATAAAACACCGGTCTGTGATGATATTATAGAAATTGTCAGTAAAAAAATAAAAAATGTTGTAGGAAACAATGCTGCAGACAAAAACAGTAGTAGTTGTTGCTGTGAATAAGGGGGATATTATGAAAAAAACTAAATTAATTATAATTTTTTTATCAGGATTGTTTGTTTTTAGCAATGCTCCAACTTTTTCTCAAACAAAAAAAACGAGAACTACAAATAAACAAGAAGTTAGAATAGAAAAGTTTACAGAAAAACTTCAAAAGCCCAAAATAACTTTTATAGAGTTAGGTTCTGTAAATTGTATACCCTGTAGAATGATGCAACCTGTAATGAAAGAAATTGAAAAAGAGTATAAAGATATTGTTAAAGTAATTTTTTATGATGTTTGGACAAGAGAAGGTTCTTCTTATGGACAGAAGTATAAAATCAGAGCAATTCCAACACAAGTTTTTTTAGACGAGAACGGAGAAGAATTTTTTCGCCATGAAGGTTTTTTCCCAAAAGAAAAGTTAAAACAAGTTTTAGATAAAAAATTAAAAGAAGAACAAGATAAAAAAGAAAAATCTAAAGAGAGTAAATGATGTTGATAAATGTTTTTACCTGGTTAACGGAATCTTTGTCAGCAAACATTTTTATGTCTTTATTTGCATCATTTTTGTGGGGTGTGTTAAGTATAATTTTAAGTCCGTGTCATTTGGCAAGTATTCCGTTGATAATAGGTTTTATTGATGATCAAGGAAAAATTTCTACCAAAAAAGCATTTTTAATTTCATTATTTTTTTCAGTAGGAATTTTGGTAACGATTGCAGTTATAGGAACTGTAACTGCATTGCTTGGTAGGATGATGGGTGATTTAGGTAAATCAGGTGACTATTTCGTTGCAATAATATTTTTTGTTATAGGGATACATTTACTTGAAATTATTTCATTATCATTTAAAGGAGCAAACATTTCGTGGTATAAAAGTAAAGGTTTACTTTCTGGATTTATTTTAGGTTTAATTTTTGGTATTGCATTAGGACCGTGTACTTTTGCGTATATGGCACCGATATTAACAGTGGCGTTAACGGTTGCAAAATATAATTTTATAAAACCGATCTCTCTGTTATTATTTTATGGAATAGGACATTGTAGTGTAATAGTTTTTGCAGGAACGTTTACTGAAGTTGTGC
>Ga0124948_1018079_pt1 | contig 10685 bp, 9 predicted proteins | sample YNPNP_2100MetaT_FD_92948 | JGI IMG/M metagenome (GOLD analysis project Ga0124948, IMG submission 92948) | Anoxygenic and chlorotrophic microbial mat microbial communities from Yellowstone National Park, USA - YNP NP_2100 MetaT (Metagenome... ...
CAAGAAGGAAATTCCCGGTAGGGCTGGTTATCCGGGTTACTTGTACACTGATTTAGCTACACTTTTGGAAAGAGCTGGAGTAGTAGAAGGATGTGCTGGAAGTATTACTCAAATACCTATTTTGACCATGCCTAACGACGACAAAACTCATCCTGTACCAGATTTGACCGGTTACATTACCGAAGGACAAATTGTTTTGGACCGTAATCTACACAAACAAGGAATTTATCCACCAATTAACATTTTGGGTTCGCTATCTAGGCTGAAAGATAAAGGTCAAGGAGAAGGCAAAACTCGAGATGATCATCCTAGTGTAGCTGACCAAATGTTTGCCGCTTTGGCCGAAAGTATTCGTCAGGAAGAATTAGCTATAGTTTTAGGTAAAGACTCGCTATCTGAAACCGGTAGAAAATACCTAGAGTTTAACCGACGTTACTATCAAGAATTTCTCAATCAAGGTAAAACTAATCGTAGCATTTTAGAAACTTTAGAGATTGCTTGGGAGCTGTTTTCCATCTTGCCTAGAGAAGAATTAAAGAAACTAAAAGATCCACTAATTCAAAAGTATAGTCAGAAAATTAAACTAATTTAATAGCTATGTTGGCCCCCAATAAACAAAATTTACTTTTAGTAAAAAAGCAGAAAAAATTGATTGCTAACGGCTTAAAACTTCTTCGAGAAAAAAGGACTAGCTTGGTGATTCTGTTTTTTCAACAAGCTAAAAGGGGCAAACAACTGGAACAGCAACTTTCGCAAGATTTACAAAAAGTTATCGATTACTACAAACGTAGTACTATATTTACCAGCTTATTAGATTTGACTAATTCACTAACACCCCAACAGACCATGCACTTAACGGTTAAACGTAAACGTACTTTTGGAGTTTATTTAAGCCAGATAAATTTAGACTTAGCTATCCCTGTTAGACCCACTTTAAAGCTTGATATCCAAACCTCCTTGACCGGTTTTGCCAATTTTTTTCCGTTAATTTTAGAAATTGCTCAGTTAAAACTGAATTGTACTCGGATTGCTAAAGAAATTGAAAAAACCAACCGACAAATTTCCAATTTGGAAACTCGTTTGGAAAATTTAAAATCCGATGAAAAATTTATTACCACTTCCCTAAACGAAAAACAAAACTTAGAAAAAGCTACTTTAATCAAAATTTTTAGCTAATTTACTATGTCTGTTAACAATTTGCCAGAATATATCCGCCAGTTAGAAATTCGCCTTCAATTACTAAAACAACAGGTCGAAACTTTGCGTTCTAAAATTCTTGAAATTGAGAAGGAATTCAAATTTAGAAGTGGTTTTTTGGAAAAAGAAGTAGCTAAAGAAATCTCCAATATTTCGGTGCACGGACTAGGGCTAACTTTGCCAGTAGTTCAGACCGACCATCCGAATATCTCGGTAGAAGATTTGCAAGTGGCTTTGCAAGCTTTGTTCAAACTAAACTAACCTATTTACTATTTATGCCTGTTCAGCCAGTTAAAGTTTTTTTACTAACCATTCCTAAAGGCCAAGTCGAATCTTGCTTGCGCAGCTTAGTTTTTAACGATCTTGAATTTGAAGCTTTATCACCTGTGAAGCTTGGAAATGAATGGAAAAATGTACGTTTTCTTAGTACCACTAAAGAATCTTTTACTAACTACCTACCCATTTTAGAAAGATTATTAGCTAGATTTCAACCAAAAGGCTTCTTGAACAACCTGACTGACAATAGAGTCACTGCTAATTTTAAGGAAGTAATGCAAATGGAATTTGAGTTACCAGAAGTTTTACCGATAGCTATGTTGTTAGATGAATATTATCAATTACAAGAATTAGCCCAAAAGTTGAAAAATTTAGTTAGCACCTCTAAATTACCAGTAACTAATTTGCTTATCGACCAAAACTTAGACCAGTTTAATCAGGATTTACCAGACTTTGTGAAAACTAATTTAGAGACTTTTCAAAAACGTCCTATAATTGAATTTATCCAATTTCTTCAAGAAAAGTTAGCTAACCTCAAAATGGAGTTAATAGATAAACATTTTTGCCATCCAGATGAATTAGAATTATCTTCTGGATTGTTGAAAAACATAGCTTTGGCTCACGAATATTTACATTTAGAAAATTTGGTTACCCAGGTTCAAAGCCAAGTGTTTGAGATTACTGAAAATTCAAAAGTTGGTTTTCTATTTATCGCCTTACCAGCAGCTCAAGAAGCCAAACTGAAGAACTTAATTCAAAAACAAGACCAAGTCTTGGTCCAAGAAACTAACTGGCCAGTAGAAATTGTTAATTGGCAAAACCAGGGAGACTTAGCCAGTTTTCAAACTATCGGTCAAGCCATTGGCACTCTGTCACAAAAAGAAACTGACCCTACTTTAATCACCGCAGTTTTGTTCAGTTTGTTTTTCGCCTTTTGTTTGTCAGATGCTTTGTACGGTTTAATTATTGCTTTGGTGACTGGGTTTATTTTATTTTTCCGTAAGCCAAAACCAAAATTTAAGCCAACTTTGACAATTTTCTTTTGGTCTGGCGTGGTCTCCGTAATCTACGGTGCTTTAATTAACTCTTGGGCTGGTAACCTGTTTAAAAAAACTCCTGTAGGAAAATTGTTGGCTAACTTGCAAATTATAGACCCCCTATCCTTAAACCCTGTAAAAGAACATCCAGAATTAAATTTGACCAAAAATCCAGTCGTCAATCAGTGGCTAATTGATGCTGGCAACCTCCACCCTATTACAGCTATGCTTGGTTTTTCTTTATTAATTGGTTTAATTTCCATTTTTGTTAGTTATCTAATTAAAATTAACAATCACAAAAAAGCAGGAGATTGGTTAGGTTCATTATTTGACATTTCTTGGGTTGGTTTTTTGGTTTCCTTATTTTTATACATCTATACTGCAGTATCTGCCAGTATGTCTACACAACTGACTTTAATCATTATGTCTTTATTTACTATAGGCTTGTTTATCTTTAACCAAGGTAAGAATTTACTGGCTAAAATTAGCCACGGTTTAGGTAGTCTCTATGAACTGATTCCTTTTGGATCAGATATTTTATCGTTCACAAGATTGGTGGCCGTCGGTTTGTCTAGCGGTATTATCGCTGACGTAATCAACCAAATTGGTTGGCTATTATACCAAGCTATTGGCAATCCAATTTTAGGTACTATATTTTTGATTATCTTTTTAGTTTGTGGACATTTATTTAATCTAGTGATTGCCCTGTTTAGTGCCTATATTAACCCATTACGTTTAAACTATGTGGAACTTTATCCTAAGTTCTTTAAGGGTACCGCTCGACAAATTCAACCTTTACAAAAAAACACTTTTTATCTTAAGTTAAATTTTAATAATTAAATTTTTGGCTTATGGAACTCTCAGTTGCTTTAACTTTATTAGGTGTCGGTATTTCTGCAGGTTTAGGTGGTATTGCTTCTTCTCTTGGAATAACTAAAGTGGCCTCTTTAAGTGCTGGCTTACTATCCAAAGAACCGCAAAAATTTGCCCAGGCTTTAATTCTTTCAGCTCTACCTTCTACCTATTCTTTGTTTGGAATGTTGTATGGACTTTTAATTCTTATCCAAACTGGCCTACTTGGAGAAGGAGCTAAACCTTTAGATACCAATCTTGGCTTAGCTTTATGTTTATCAGCTTTACCAGTTGGTTTAACTTGTCTTGCCTCTGGTTTTGCTCAGGGAAATATTGCCGCTTCTGGAATCAAGATTTTAGCAGAAAAACCCGAAAACTTTACTCAGGCTATTGTGTTAGCAGCTTTAGCCGAAAGTTTTGCTGTGTTTGGATTAGTTGTCTCTTTGTTGATTTTGTTAGTTGGTCTTAATCCCTATTTGCAATAATTTATACTTATGGCTGAAATCAGTTTTCAAGATTTGGTTAAAATTAATCAACTTTTAGAAGAAATAGAACGTTTATCTCAACAATTACAATTACTAGAACAAGAACTAGCCACTAAAGAACAATTCTTTAATCAACAAATCCAATTACAAAAAGAGAAACAGAAGCAAAAATTGTTGCAGGTGAAATTGTTTGAAACTATCAAACAAGAACTAACTATCCTTAGACAACAAGAGCTAGAAATTGCTAGTAGTTTAATTGGGTCAGCCAAGCAAGCAATTGAAAATTTTTTGACTCAAGGACATTTAGCCAAATTCATTAAAGATTTACTTAATCAATTACCAGAAGCCAGAGTAGAAGCCAGCAGTGATATGCGCAGTTTGTTGCCCGATCTTGATTTTCAAGAAGTTCCTGGAACTGGCAAACTTCGAGTAGTTACCGAATTTAAAGATTATGTTTTTGACTTGGACATACTTAAACCAAAATTAGTTACTCAACTTTTAATTCAAAAATTGCCTAAAATTACCTAACTAGTCACAGTTCACCATGCTGCTAGGACAATTATACTATTACAACAAGCTTCTCAATTCTCTGAGTTTTCCTTTAACCAAGGAACAATTGCTGCACCTGGAACTGGCAGGTACATCCAAACTAGAACTAAATTCACTTTACCATTTGTCGTTAAACGACCTAATTAGAAAGCTTAAAGATTTGTTTAGTTATAGTTACGGCCAATTATTGCAACAGGAATCTTTGGCTTTTGCTACCCAGTTTTGGAGCAACTTGGTTAGCGCTACAATACCTACAGAAAAAACCAAACTGAACCCCAAAACCGCTTTTCAGCAAACTCTACTAAATTGGCAAGAAAAACAATTTACAACTGAACTAATTCCGGAAATTCTGAAAGAAGGCGAGTTGACTACAGATTTAGAAGATTTTGCTTTGTTTTACGGAATCAAAGTCTTAGCCATCTTAAATCAGGATATTCTCAATACTCAACTGGGTTCAACAGAGTGGCAACTTCCGGAAACTACAACCACACCGGGTTCTTTATCCACCAAACCCAACATTCTGGTATTAACCTCCGAGATTTATGCACCTTTGTTTATTAATCTGAACTGCGACTATTTGCCAATTTCCGAAGATCTGCCGGAATTGTTAAAAGCCGTTACTCAAATTATTACTAACAACCCGGAAATCAAATTGATTTTAATCAACTCGGATAACGAAAAAATTGAGACTTATTTACACAAACATCTAACCTCAAACGTGCTAATAACTACGATCGAATTTACCAAATTTGCCCAGAATGCCTTCTTTGACAGCCTAGTGCGTAAGACTTTGGGGGTAAGGTTAACTTAGTGTAAGTATTTTTTACCAAATTAGCGTTAAGAAAGTATTTTGTCTTCTAAAGCCTCTTCAAATTCTTTTTTCAATTTTTCGTTGTAAAAAGGTAAACCGATTAGCTTAAAGTGCTTATTTTCCAATTTTAAATCTATATCTGCTTTTTTCTCCATCTCAAGTAAAAATTTCTGCTTCCATCCTTCTTTGGAGTTTTCAAACCTTCCGTTGCTGTCTTTAAACAAATCACCTTTTGCTTCGATAAAAATCTGATAAGTTATTATCTCCCCGTTTTTCTTTTTTAGAAGCATTATAAAATCCGGCTCAAAAGCTCTTCCTTCGTCAAAATCAAAAATTTGAAAAAATTTTTCATTACGAAATAGTGCAATATCTGAATATTCTTGTTTTAGTTTATCAATAAAACCATCAATAAAGTTTATAAATTCTTGTTCTTCACTTGTTCCATAAAGATTATTTTGTGCATACCAGTCCTTTTGCGATAGATCAATTTTTCCCATTCCTTTAGCACGTTCATCGTCACTATCTATTTTTAGAATTTTATCTTTAAAAATTTCTCTAAGTAATTTAGTTTTAAATGAAGTTGAACCTATATATTCTGAAGTATTTGTTTTTGCTTGTCCTGCTATTTCTTGAATCACTGATAAAGTAATCTCTAGTTTTTCATTTTGAGTTAACTTATCTAACTTTTCCTTTGGTCCTGTGATTTCTATTTCAACACTGTCCAAGTATTTCTTAGATAAAATGAATTCCCGAATGGATTTTAAATGTGGAAAATACTTTTTTAAATTTTCAAATTTATAAAACTCAATTTTATCTAAAGCATTTCTAACTATATTATCCCCAAACTCAGAAAATCTATATACTATCTTGCCACGCGTAATCTCTTTTGATGTCTTTGTTTTCTTCTCTTCATCTAAAATAATTTCTTCTTTAATTTCACCGGTTTTTAATTCGTACTTATGCGATTTTGCGATTTTTGCATCTTGTAAACTAAATATTTCCGTTCGGGGATTTTGCGTCCTGTCATTTATAAAAATCACTCCCTCTTTCCAAAATTCGGTTTCCTTAAAAGAATCTTTAATAAATAGATCTTTTTGAACATACTTTTCCGGCAAAATTCCCATTTCCGTAAGAGCGCTCTTTATTTCTGTAATATAGTCAGGATTATGAGTGCTATGATAATGTAATGTCTCTAGGATTCGTAATTCATTTTCAAAATCTTCATCAAATTTTCTCTTATATTTATCCTGTGTTTCATCTAATTGAAATGGAAAATATCTTGCACCTCTACCGATAAGTTGCGCTTCGCCCATTGTAGTATTACCGGGTTTGTACTTGCCGTGAACCCAGTTTCCATCTCTTGTATCATATAGCCGGACAATATCAAAAAGATTAAGCACATCCCAACCTTCATTTAGCATATTCACCGCAAAAATCGCTCTAATTTCATTATTCTTGCTCTCAAGAGAATTAAGTTTTAATTGCTTTTCTTCATCAACATTTTCCGAATCCAAAAGCATAACTTTTTCTTCAGAAAAATCCTCTTGCAATTCTCTAATTAAATTTTCAGAAGTTATATTTTCTTTCTGAAAATAGTTAAACGCCTTTTCTAAATCTGTGCCTTTTGCTCGCGAATGTATTTTTTCAATATCTTTTGAAGACAATTCTTTTATTTTCGCCAAAAAGCCATCGTAATTTTCTTTTGACTCTTTTATGCTCTTGGACTTAAAAAGAATCACCGGTTTTAAGTGCAATTTATATTTTTCAGCGATTTTTCTGCGGTATTGACTTAAAATAACTGCCTGTAAAGCTCTATCAATCGGCTCTAAATCTGCCTGCAAAACCTCTATTTCTTTTGAGTATTTATCCAGTCGAAATTGTTTTAAATCGTACTGGAAGATAATTTTCTCTTCGTATTTTTGTCTAACATTTTGATTGCCCAAGTCAATCGTTGCTGTAAACTCCAGTAAGATATTTTTAGGGTTCCTTTCAAAAATCCCCTTGATAATCGTATACTCCCAGCTTCTTCTTTCTTCTTCTTCGGTTTGAGTCAATTTAGATTTTGTCAATGTCTGCAAATGATGCGCCTCATCGGAAATAAGCACGATGTCTTTATTTTCAAATTCTTCATAAGTTAGAGCATTTTCTTTTGGATAATTTAAGCGAGTGTGCAGTCCTTGGATAGTTGTAAAAATAATATTTATATCTTCCGGATTTACCGCCTCAAAATTTTGCACCTCTTTAACTTCAACCTGTTTTTCGCCAAACTTAATTTTTGGAGCAAAAAGATATTTTTCGGATAAAGGATTTAGGAAGTTGTCTTTTGTTTTTTCAATGATATTTACGCTATTTACAAAAAAGATGAAATTGCGGTAGCCAAGTTTATACAAATACAAAATATTCGCCGCCATTATAAGCGTTTTTCCGCTTCCGGTTGCCATATGAAAAAGCAGTTGTGCCGGAAATTGCCTTTTTTGATAACCATTAAAATAAAAATCAAACCGACCCAACGCTTCTTTCTGATATTCGCGCAACTCAAACTTCGGATTAAGATTTTGAACTATTTCATTACTTACACGAGAAGTAAAATAATCTTGCCCGTGCGCTTCTTTTAATGAATTAAAAGTTTCGTAAAGCATACTTGTCACTTAAAAGATTAGTAATAATTTTAATTAAGATATCTTTCTCTTTATGGTCGCTTATGGCAATCAACAGAGATAAAGATGTTAAAGCGTTATCATTTATTTTCTTTTCTCCAGTTTTGCGATAAAGAAAATTATTTTTATCCAAGAAATAAATAAACAAAAAAGAGGCAATTCTTTTATTACCGTCTACAAAAGGATGATCTTTGATGATAAAATACAAAAGATGCGTGGCTTTTTCTTCCAGCGAAGGATATACTTCTTTTCTACCAAATGTTTGGTAAATGTTTCCTAAAATCGCTTTAAACTTATCATCAGTTTCTTGTCCGAATAAATCACTGGCTTCCTTTTTATCTATCAATTCTTTCTTGATTTTCTCAACAACCTGCTTTGCATTTTCATACTTTAAAACGAACTTGCTTTTTGTCTCTTTAACTACTTCTAATTTCTTCTTGTCATATTGCTCAAGAAGAGTAAGAGTTTTGGAATAGTTAGATAATAAATTTAAAATTTCTTGTCCTTGTCCTTCTAAAAGTTTGTGTTTAGATTTTTCTTGTAAAAAAGAAATAGCGTTTTGCAGTTCTTGTAGACAATTTCTCTCTTGCAATAGTCGTTTTTCATTGATAGTATAGCCTTTTATCAAATGTTCTTTAAGAGTTTTAGTCGCCCAGATGCGGAATTGTGTACCACGAAGAGATTTAACCCGATAGCCAACAGAAATAACAACATCAAGGTTATAAAATTCTATATCTCTTTTAACGCGTCTTCCGCCTTCGTTTTGAACTATTCGGAATTTCCGAATAGTTGATTTTTCATCCAACTCTCCTTCTTTATAGATATTTTTTATATGTTCGTTTATAGTAGAAATTTCTTTATCAAATAGCAAAGCCATTTGCTTCTGCGTTAGCCAAACCGTTTCTTTGTCCAAACGTACTTCTAACTTTGGTCCATCTTTGGACTTATAAATAACTATTTCACCTTTTTTAATATCTTCTTTTTTCATAACTTCAATAATTCTCTCTAAATGATTCTTTTAATGAATTAAAAGTTTGGTAGAGCATGGTTAGAATGAAATATCATCATTAACGATATCTAATTCTTCGTCACCTCGTTTTGTTTGTTTTTGCTTTGTTCTTCTAAAAAGTTTTTTATTACCTCTAAAAATAACTCGGGAATTTTATTGTCTTGATTAATAGCCCACTCATAAGCATTTTTAACTTTATCTGCGTCTTTCCCTTCCGGTAATTTCAAAAATTTTTCTAAATTTTCAGGTATTTCAATTCCCTTTCCGTTATTTCTTGTTTCTTCCAACCAGTCTTTCCTTGGGTTATATTCTTCTTCACTATCTTGATCCCATATTGCAAAATAATCTTGGATACCGACCAATTTACAAACACCAATAAAATAATTAACTCCACCTTTGCCACCACATTCAATAATAGAAACCCCATCTTTATTTAAATCTAAACTCCATCTTTTTTCACAAATTGTCGTCCATAAAATTTTATCTGAATCACCTTCAACTAAAATAACTTTTCTTGCAAAAAACAACTCGTTTCTTTCTGTATTAAATTGTGTATAAATTCTAAATTTTTCTTTTTCCGCTGTTTCTTCTGTGAGATACAGTTCGTCTTTTTGTAAATTTATCGTTCCTTTTTCTTTGGTTTTTTGTAAAATTTCTATTTCATAAGCCCGATATGCGTCAATAAAATTTGGGTTGTGTGTTGTATAAAATATCTGTGTATTTTTTGAAAGCTCTTGAAACGATTGATAAAGACTTCGTTGAGCGTTAGGATATAAAAAATTTTCTGGTTCCTCTATGCCAAAGATCACCTTACCACCCATTAGTTCTGCATAGGTTTGAAATATAGAAATCATTATTAAGTTTTGCATTCCAGCGCCAACTTCTTCGGCATCAAAATCTTTTTCCGGAAAATCTTCTTTAATGTGGATTTGCAATGTTTTATAAAACCAATTTAGGTTATAAATATTTAACTTTGGAATAAATTCGTTCGCGAGCCCAGCGCTATTCATTTCACAATATTTCTTAAATGTATTAATAAATTTTTGAAAAGTAATTACCTTCGGATCGGAATTAAAATCTTTTTCTAAAAATTCTTTTGCTGGTTTTATCTCTTCCTCAAAATCTTGCTTGAGTTTTTCCTCATCTCCTTCAAAGTAACGGATATAATTTTCGTAAATCGTCCTCATCAGTTTTCCCAAAAGCGTCCATTCGCTGATCTTTAATTCATCAGATAAATCCCTCTTAGAGGGCACATAAATAAAATGACACTCTTTTTTAAAATTATCTTGCTTATAAAATGTCATTCCATTATTAATAGTTGTTGAGGCATCTAGTTCTGGCTCGATACTCATTTTTAACTCCACGCTTGAAACATCAATAGTATATCCTTTCCCTGAATCATATTTTATCGGAGATTCAAAATAAACTTTTATTTCTATTGGGTTGCTTGGATCATTAAACAATTTTCTAGCTATTTTTGCTTTTGTGGTCCATCCTTCGCCCAAAACTAAATCCAATGCTTTAAGAATGTTAGTTTTACCAACGCTGTTTGGGCCTATCAAAGCACACAAACTTTTGGGTTTAAGAACCAAATAATTAATGGACCGGAAATTTTTTATCTCTAATTTTGCAATCTTCATAGTTAATCAGCCATAAAAATTCTTATTTAATTTTTTATCCTCTTCACCTACCCCATACTCTTCATCATCAATTTCGCTGTAATTTACATAGAGATGGTTTTTATCCAAACACTCAAGCAAAAATCTTTTTTGGTCTTCACTTGATAAGTCATCAAAATCTTTTGCATTTTTA
>Ga0124948_1096499_pt1 | contig 10148 bp, 9 predicted proteins | sample YNPNP_2100MetaT_FD_92948 | JGI IMG/M metagenome (GOLD analysis project Ga0124948, IMG submission 92948) | Anoxygenic and chlorotrophic microbial mat microbial communities from Yellowstone National Park, USA - YNP NP_2100 MetaT (Metagenome... ...
AGCAGCATCTTCGGATGGTAACTCGAGGTGCCTCCCCCTTTGTACTGCCCCAGCAGGGGGCTCAAGTCCAGCCTGTCTATTACCTCGCTCACCACTCGCACCAGGTGTCCTGGCTCGATGAGATCATCGTAACTGGGTGGCAGCAGATAGGGTTGGCCCATCACGTATGGTTTAAACACTGGAGCGGCAGGTTTCCTTTTCATTCCCCCATTGAATCACCTTTCCTCAAAAATGAAAAGGGCTGTCTACTACTTTTTGGACAGCCCCTTGTTGGTAGCTTGTAGGTGCTCGCTTAGACCATAACCTCTTCAGGAATGCGCATCACTTCATTTGCCTTGATGACCTCATCGGGGACATTGAAGTCCAGCTCTGCACCAGCCATCTGACGGATGTAGTCTTTGACGACCTTATCCCAATATTTCTTGGTGATGTAATATACGCGCGCACCGCCCAGCTCATGCTGGTACTCTGGCCAGGGATAAGAAGGCTGTGCCATACCCAGTCCCCAGCGCATCCAACCGTTGTAGCTTTCGTAGGTTGCCCACCACTCTTTGTTCCCAAGGATTTCAAAGCCATAGTATGCTTTGGCGTAGTACATTACTGCTCCAATACGCCCGCCGCGTACCAATGCCATTGTGTGCAGGCTGATATTGATGTCTTCATTTAAGAGGCGACCGTTTGCAAAGCCAGCCCACAAACCGTCAATTAACCCGACAAGGGTGTAAGGGTCTTTAAGGCGTTTGCGATACCAGCCCAAAATTTCTGCATAAACACGCGCACCCACGATGTCGTAAAAGTCATGATCAACTTCCATGACTTTCTTCATATACTCAAGCATCTTCGGGGCTTCTTCCATCTTTGCTTCTCGGATGTAAAGGGTGCGCCCATCTTTGAGCTTGACCATTGCGCCAGGCCAGGGTTTCAAATCCATAGAGGGCGCCTGGAGCAACGGTTCAATTTCACTAACATGAAATGTCAATTGCTCTTCAGATACTTTCTCAGGGGGGTCTAGTCTCATTTTTGTTCTCCTTCTAGTTTATGCTAGATTCGCAGCAGTTAGCTTGTTAATGCGTTCCACATGAACTGGATCGTAGGCGTCACCGAAGCGGGTCTTGGGCATCTTGGCTTTCTTTTCCATAAGCTTTTCGTACTCGTCATCATCCACGAAAGCCACAGCGCGCCCAATGCTGGATTCGCCGTCCACAAAACGCCATGGGAAGAAGCCAACAGTGACACGGCGGTTCAAGAGCAGATCAATTTCGCCGCCAAAGCATTCGGCATGAATGATCCCATCCGGAAACATATCAATGTGCATCTGCTGATATTTTGAATCATCAAAGACTTCTTCCATTGGTTTACCGAATTTCTTGCGAAAGACCTTGTCAGCCAGTTTTGCCTGGCGAGGCATCCAGTTACGGATGATAGTGTTCATTGGATGGTCTGCACTGCCACAATCTACCGCGATCCAGCGCAGTTTTTTCTTCTTGGACCATTCGATGAATTCTCGGTCCGGTCCTGGGTGACAGACCATATAACGAACTTCGTCGGCAGTTGGCATATCCCAGCCGAAGTGGTGGTAACCGGTATGAATCACGAGGATATCGCCTTCTTTGACTTCGACACGCTCTTCGACCATTTTGCTGGTGTACACATCATAGTCACCGCAGGCGTCGCTCAGATCAACCACAGCAGCTTCGTGTACAAGAAAATCCATGGAGAGAGAAGCAATGTCTTTGCCGGGGGTGTAAAAGTGAATCTCGCCATCCAGATGAGTGCCTAGATGGTTCGAGTGGGTCAAAAGCTGACCATTTGCGCCGTTTGGAGCCAACCGCTTGAAATATTTCACCTGCAGCGGCTCATATGTCGGCCAGGGAGGGGTAGCAATACCCAGAGGAATAGTCAAATCAATTAGTTTCATGGTTACTCCTTTCTTTTTGGAAATGGTTTGTAAAAGCTATCAGATGTTTAAACGGAATACTTGCGAATATATTTTATAGTATCCCAGCAATGATTGCCAGCACCACACCGCCAGCAACAACGCTACCAAGCTGACCTGCAGCGTTAGCGCCCATCGCGTGCATCAGTAAAAAGTTTTCAAAGTCATATTGCTGGCCGAAGCGCTGAACAATGCGTGCTGACATTGGAAAAGCTGAAATGCCGGCTGCACCGATCAAGGGATTGAATTTCTTACCGGACAGCACATACATCAGCTTACCAAACAGTACGCCGCCAATTGTATCGAACACAAAAGCGAGTAACCCCATGCCCAAGATAGCCAGTGTCTGGAGCTGAAGGAACTTTTCCCCATTCATGGTGGAACCAATGACAATACCCAGAAATAGGGCAGTCAGGTTAGAAAGCTCGTTTTGCGCTGCCTGGTTCAGTCTTTCGACTGCTCCCGATTCGCGGATGAGGTTCCCAAACATCAAAGCCGCAATGAGAGGGGATGCTTTTGGAGAGATTAACGAAACAACAATGGTAACCACGATGGGGAACAGGATGCGTACGGTTTTGGTTACTTCTTTTTGTGTGTACGGCATGCGAACCTTGCGCTCGGCGTCAGTGGTCAACAGGCGCATCACTGGCGGTTGAATGATCGGAACCAAGGACATATAGCTGTAAGCGCAGACAGCAATGGGTCCAAGTAGATGTGGCGCCAGTTTGGAAGAAACGTAAATCGCCGTAGGACCATCAATTGCACCAATGATGCCGATAGAGGCAGCTTCATTGACATTAAAGCCAAGAAAAAGCGCCAGCATCAGTGTGCTGAAAATCCCGAACTGCCCGGCTGCACCAAGCAATGCCATTTTGGGATTTTCCAGTAGCGGGCCAAAATCGGTCATTGCGCCAACACCAATAAACACGAACAACGGAAAAAGTTCGGTAGCAATACCGAAATTGTACAAAATTCCTAAAAACCCATCTTCATTTGTGATCCCGGTCAATGGTAAGTTGGTCAGAATAGCGCCAAAACCAATCGGTAATAAAAGTAAGGGTTCATAGTCTTTCGCAATCGCCAGGTAGATCAAAATACCACCAACGATCATCATGACAACGTTCTGCCAGGATAGCTCGCGAAAGGCCTCTAGAAGAACAAGCATTCGTGATAGGTCCATAGGTCTGCCTCACGCAAAGCGAATGAGAATATCGCCATAGGCTACTTTTTGCCCATCGGAGACTTCCACGCTCGAGATTGTACCTTCTCTAGGCGAGCGAATGGCGTTTTTCATCTTCATGGCTTCCAATGTACAAAGAACCTGTCCGACAGTTACCACGTCACCGGCTTTGACTGACACATCCAGGATAACACCTGGCATGGGGGCGCGGATTTCATCGGCCGAGCTGGTCACTGCTGCGGTTGCTGCTGGCTTTGCGACTTTTACTGGTGCTGCGGTTGGCGTTGCCACGGGTGCTGACACAGTGGAGGGAGTTTTAGTAGCTGGCTGCGGAGCAAAAGTTTCGCCTTCAATGGTAACGCTATATCGCTTACCATTAACGGTGACCTCAATGGGTGAAGTCATCATATCGCTAAATTCAATTTCGTATGTTTTTCCATTGACAATGATACTTTGCTTCATTTTTGACCTCTTACAGGTTTCATTTTTTCAATACAGTTTCCTGGCGTGCAGCCAGGACGTTTGCTGCCCACCAGTTGCTGCGCCCTGTTTGCAGCTCTGCACCCAGTTTACTCTTCACTTTCGCACGGGCAATATAGAGTGCTGCGGCGATTGCGGCAACAACTGCTTCTTCCTCTTCATTTGCAATGATGGATTGCTCATCCGCTTCTGATGCCTCAGATGTTTCTGCTTCTACCTTGGGTGGGAAGAATTTTTGCAGCAGAATAATCACTAAAATAAAGGAAGCCATCGAAGCGAAGGCAACAATCAACCCGGCAACACTGATAATGAGACCCTGTGTGATGGGACTTGCATCCAATTTACACCTCCTTTGGTCTCACAGGGGGATATTGCCGTGCTTTTTGGCAGGCAACCGTGTTTGTTTATCGCGTAGCAATTCGAGAGCCGCGATCAGGCGCGGGCGGGTTTCTGAAGGCAGGATGACATCGTCAATGTGTCCACCAGCCGCGGCATTGTATGGGTTGGCAAATTTGGCGCGATATTCTGCTACCAGACGGGCACGCTCCGCTTTCGGATCAGCCGCATCTTTCAGCTCTTTGCGGAACAGAATGTTGACTGCCCCCTCAGCACCCATAACGGCAATTTCAGCGTTGGGCCAGGCAAAGACCAGGTCGGCGCGCAGATGTTTGGAACCCATAACGATATAGGCGCCGCCATAACCTTTGCGGGTGATTACGGTCAGTTTTGGCACAGTTGCTTCCGAATAGGCAAACACAATCTTTGCACCATGACGGATAATGCCGCCATGCTCCTGTGCCACACCGGGCAGAAAACCGGGTGAGTCGGAGAAGGTGATAATGGGCAGATTGAATGCGTCGCAGAAGCGAACAAAGCGGGCAATTTTATCCGATGCATCAATGTCAATGCTCCCCGCAAGAAAAGCGGGTTGTTGTCCGACCACACCGACGGATTGTCCATGCAGTCGGGCGAACCCAACAACCGCGTTGCGGGCGAAGTTTGCATGTACTTCAAAAAATGATCCCTGGTCAAATATCTTTTCAATGACCTCATGCATATTATAGGGTTCGTTTGGATCTACAGGCACAATTGTGTCCAATGACTTATCCATACGGAAGGGGTCATCGGTGGGAGGAATGACAGGAGGTTGTTCGAGGTTATTCGAGGGCAAATAGCTGAGCAAAGTGCGGGTGAGTTCCAGGGCATGATCCTCGTTTTCGGCGGCAAAATGTGCTACACCACTCACGCTTGAATGGGTTCCTGCGCCACCTAGCGTTTCAAAGTCCACTTCCTCACCTGTTACTGCTTTGATGACCTCGGGGCCAGTGATGAACATATTGCTGGTATTTTTGGTCATGATGATGAAGTCGGTGATGGCAGGCGAGTACACTGCGCCTCCCGCACATGGACCAAGTTCAACACTGATTTGCGGGATAACACCAGATGCTAGTGTGTTGCGGTAAAACAATTCACCAAATGCCCATAAGCTCCAGACGCCCTCCTGAATGCGGGCGCCGCCGCCGTCGCTTAACCCAATCACAGGAACACCGGCTTGCATTGCCATATCCATCAGCTTTGCCAGCTTGATGCCAGCCACTTCGCTGAAAGAACCGCCTAAAATCGTGAAGTCCTGCGCATAGAGACAAACCCGCCGCCCGTTGATCTTAGCAAAACCAGCAATCATTCCATCGCCGAGAAAACGAGATTTTTCCATACCAAAATCGGTGTGGCGGTGTAACATAAAGGGCTGGATTTCTTGAAACGTGCCGGGGTCAACAAGTTTTTCGATCCGCTCGCGAGCGGTTTGTTTTCCCTTATCGTGTTGAGCTTTGATGCGTTCCTCGCCGCCCCCTTCTGCCAGCTTTTTTCGCATCTCCTGAAGCTGACGGATCTTTGCTTGTAATTCGTCTTGATGATTATTGGTTTGGGAATTCATAAGCCAGGTTTTATCCTCCGTTTTCAGATGTTGTGTTATAGTCTTCCTGTGGTTGACGGTAGGCTTTTGGGGATAATTTGTTTCACTGAATGCATCAGAAGCTTACCCCAACGTTGACGTTTGATCTTTTCACATGTTTTAGTTTAATAATTATTGTCAGACATATCAAGTGATAATATTCGCGAACCAATAGCCAATTGTCATAATTTATTCGCTTATTCTTTATGTTGGATGACTGTGCCGGACACTGCTGCCCGGCACAGTTTAATCCCTTAATTGAGTTTCTGACTTACTTGACCACGCCGGCATCCAGCAGCGCCAGATAGATTTTCTCGGCGCTCAATGGTGGATTGCTGACGCGTACCCCTGTTGCATCATAGATGGCATTTGCCAGACAGGCAATAGTGGGCACCATGGGATGCTCGCCAACTCCGCGCGCTCCCCATGGTCCATCATCCTGCGGCGCTTCAACAATGTAGGCTTCAATGACTTTGGGGATATCGGCGGTGGTAGCAATTCGATAGTCCACAAAACTGGGATTTTGCATAACGCCGTTGACCAGCTTCATTTCCTCAAAGATGGCAGAGCTCATACCCTGCACAAAACCGCCTTCAATCTGGCTTTTTACCAATTCGGGGTTAATGGCTTTGCCAACGTCAAACGCTGAAGCGGCTTTTAAGATAGTGATCTGTCCGGTATCCAGGTCAACTTCTAGGTCAACCGCTTGAGCACCGGTAGTGTAATGGACAACAGCCCGCTCGCCCTGACCGGTTTCTTTATCCAGACCGGTCACATAGGTTGGCATGAAGTTACCACTGCCGACAATTGGGCCTCCCACCCAACCGTTGTAATCTGGTTTGGGAATGCCATAGACCACAATGTCTTTAAGCGAAATGGACTCTTCGGTCTTGTACGAGATCACATAGCCGTCTTTGATGTCCAGGTCTTCTGGTTTCTCGCCCCAGGCTTCGGCGACCATGTCAATGATCTTCTTGCGCGCATCCAGTGCAGCGTTGCGCACGGCATTGCCCATGCTCCAAGTCAGGCGGCTGGCAACTGTTTGCCATTCATAGGGGCTGTATTGGGTGTCAATAGGCCCTTTAACCTTGACTGCCTCGAATGGTACACCAAGCGTCTCGGCAGCGATTTGAGCCATTGCCGTAAAACTGCCTTGTCCGATTTCCTGTCCACCGATCAAGACAGTAACCGAAGCATCTTCGTTGAGTTTAACCAAAGCGCTGGAGCCGGCATTCGGCGGCATGGCGGGAGCCTTCCACATAACTGCAAGCCCTTTGCCGCGCCGCTTGTTGGGTGCGCTGGGTGGTTCTTTGATACCCCAGTTGACCGCCTGTGTTACTTTGTCAATGCATTCCTTAATACCCGTCTTGTGCATGGTCATGCCGGTCAGAATTTTGTCGCCTTCCTGAACCACGTTGAGTTTGAGAAATTCAGCAAAATCCATCCCAATTTTTTCTGATAACATGTGCATTGCCTGAATGATGCCGGTATGCACTTCAGACATGCCAAAACCACGATAGGCGCCGCCAACGGGATGGTTGGTATAGACACACATACTGTCAATTTTTACATTGGGACAATCAAAAGGTCCAGAGCCGCTATATCCGCCAGCGCGAGTGATATTGACACCATAATCCGTATAACCGCCGCCATCCCAATACATTTCGTTCTGGATTGCCAGCAAACGTCCGTCTTTGTCACAGCCAACTTTAATCTTGGCGACCAACCCCTGGCGAACAAAATTAGTGAAGAATTCTTCTTCACGGGTTAGGCGGAATTTGACTGGGTGTCCTTTAGCTTTCATGGCAATCGCAACCGGGATGGCTTCCATGGTAATCCCGGCTTTACTACCAAAGCCACCGCCGATCAAAGGTGCAATCACGCGGATTTTGCTTTCGGGTATGTTTAACGATTTGGCAATCAGGTTGCGTTGGGCAAATGGAGATTGTGATGATGCCCATAGCGTGATATTCCCATCTCCATCTACCTGAGCGATAGCTACATGTGGTTCAATGGGAACATGCTGGACATGAGGCACGCGGAAAGTGTGTTCAACAATCGCAGCGCACTGTGACCAGGCAGCATCTACATCGCCTTTGCGCACTTTGAAATGGTTCGAGATGTTGGTGTTGGGTACGGGGAAGATAAAGTTCGGCACCTCATAATTGCCTAGGTCGGGATGAAGCAATGGGGCTTCTGGTGAAGCACCATAAACCGGGTCATGGACGCCGGGCAATACCTCGTATTCCACTTCGATCAGATCAGCCGCTTTTTGAGCAATTTCTTCCGAAACAGCTGCCACGCCGGCAACCGGCTCACCGACAAAGCGGACACGATCGCGGGCGAAGATATAGCGGTCTCTCAAATAGAGACCGGTACGATTTGGAAAATCTTCGCCAGTGACAACCACTTTGACGCCTGGTACTGCCTTTGCTTTGCTGGTGTCAATGCGTTTGATGATGGCGTGGGGGTAGGGGCTGCGCTTGACGCGCGCATACAGCAGAGCGGCACCAAATTGAATGTCATCGGTAAAAATGGCTGCTCCGGTAACCTTCTCCCGCACATCCACACGTGGTTTGGATACGCCGATATTGGTTGTTTCTTTGACAGGTGCAGTTGTCATCGCTTGCCTCCTTTATTGGGTTGCCTGTGCGGCGGCTTTGACTGCGCTGATGATTCGCGCATATCCGGTGCAGCGGCAAAGATTACCCACTAGTGCTTCGCGGATATCCGCTTCGGTGGGGTTGGGACTGCGATTGAGCAGAGCGCGGGCGGAAATCAACATCCCTGGGGTACAGAAGCCGCACTGCACACCTCCCTCTTCAATGATTGTTTGTTGAACGATATCGAGTTGACCGTCCTGAGCCAGACCCTCTACAGTGACAATTTCAGCACCTTCACACTCGGCTGCCAGTACCATGCAGCTATTGACCGGTTCACCATTCATCAGAACGGTACAGGCACCGCACTCTCCAGCTGCACAGCCATTTTTGGTGCCAGTCAGAGCCAATTTTTCGCGCAACATTTGTAGCAGGGTCATATTCCCAGGTACATCAACCTGTTCTGTTGAACCATTAACGGTCAGGACAATTCTGTGAAATGACATAGGGACCTCCAAATTTAATCAGCGCGGCTATTGAGTGAGTTTCGACCAGACATCAGTCAATGCCTGGCGTGTCAGGTTGCGTACCATGTACTTGCGGTAACGGGCTGAGCCGCGCACGTCATCAATGGGCGTTGCGGCATCCATGGCGGCTTGGGCTGCTTCCAGGATGGTCTCCCCGTTGATTGCCTTCTCTGCCAGGATTTCCTCTGCTTTTGTTGGAACCAGCGGGGTAGGTGCCACCGATGCCAGAGCAATCTTGAAGCGGTACCCTGATTTTGTCGTCTTGTCCGGATAGCCCAGTACTGTTACGCCAACAATGGAAAGATCACTGAGCATGTTACGACCCAGTTTGATATAGCGTCCTACGGCGCCGTTGGGCGGCAGAGGCAAGAAAATTGAAGTGACAATGTCACCAGCTTCCAGAACAGTTTTGCCGGGACCTTTGAAGAATGTGCTCAATGGTTCTGTTCGTTTTCCCTTTGGACCAAAGACATTCAGTACACCGCCCAGAACAATGCACGCTCCAGTGGTGTCACCCGCAGGTGAAGCATTACAGATATTGCCGACAATTGTAGCGCGGTTGCGCAGTTGATAGCTGGCGACAGTGCGGGCGGCTTCAGCGATCAGGGGGTAGTGTTTAACAACATCTGGATGACTGATGACTTGATTCATGGGTACAGCAGCACCAATAGTTAGACCTTTCTGGCTCTCAAACGTGATGGTGTTCGTACCATCCAGTCCTTTGACATCCACCAGATATTTCAATTCCCACGCGCCATCGCGCAGACGAACGAAACAATCGGTGCCGCCCATAAAGGGTTTGGCTTCGCCGGCATGTGCGGCCAGAAACTTGCTGGCTTCTTCCAGCGAGGCGGGCTTGATATAATCAAGTTCCGGTAGACCGGGATGGGGATTGATCATAGCAACTTCCTCTCCGTGAGTTTTAAGCTGATATTATGTGTTTTCAGATATACAAAAGTTGCCATCTTGATTGGGAGTGTGGTGTGAAACACCCAAATCGTCCAAAGCAAAGGATTTTTTTCTAAACTGACAGGTCACCTCCTTTATGCAGGTTGTTTAACAATGTTATACGAAAAGAGGGGGGAATGATGCAACAACAAAATCTGGTTTCATTTTATGATATTAACATACCTGAAACGGGTTGACAAGTTTTAAACGTCATATTTTTTTGTATGACGGGTTTCTTAAATTGTATGACAACTATTTTGAGATGTTGGGCTCGACTTTAAAGCAAAATGTGAACGCCAGAACGCCCAGCGAAACAGGAATCCACCAGTAGTCTTTGTAGGCGGTTAAAAACGTCATATTGTAAACTGCCAGCCCAACGAGCATCAACAACATTGCCAGAACAACCAGCAACCAGCTGGTTACCTGAAAAGGTGGCTGATAAGGGTTTTTATCTGGTAGGGGGGGGAGTTTTACCCCTTTCTTACTCAATTTTCGGCGCTCCAAAACAGCCTGTTTTTCCAGG
>Ga0124948_1065982_pt1 | contig 10076 bp, 9 predicted proteins | sample YNPNP_2100MetaT_FD_92948 | JGI IMG/M metagenome (GOLD analysis project Ga0124948, IMG submission 92948) | Anoxygenic and chlorotrophic microbial mat microbial communities from Yellowstone National Park, USA - YNP NP_2100 MetaT (Metagenome... ...
GAAATTCTTGCCGAAATGTTGTACAATGAAAAATATATCTGCAATAATTGATAACAATTCTTAATAATATGTTATATAACGATTTTATGGGAAGGAGGCACCCGCCACATGTATGTGTCTTTGGTTGAACGGTTAAACGGCATTCAAGACCTGCCTTCCATTCCCAACACACTCAATAAGGTATTGAGCGAATTGTTCGTCGAGGCCATTCGCTATCATCACAGACCCCAGGGCGCCGGCCCGTACACCGCCCACGCATCTGTGTTGTTTCTGGCGGATCAATTGTGCAAAAAATTACAGATCGGATGGCATGGAGAGGATGTGGACAATCGGCTTTTGAACCCCAAGACATTGTCATTGTCACAGGACATCATAAAAGGGGTAGCGATTTACATGAAGGAACAAAAGAATGAGATTGAAAGGGCGTGGGACGAGGTGTTGTCCACGTAGCAGTATGGCGGGGCCCAGCCCCTACTATGAATGCAACAGGAGGTAAGCATTGGCAAATTCAAAAGATCCGGTTAGAGTGCTGATAGTTGACGATACGGCTTTCATGAGGCGGGCGCTGGTGGATATCTTTTCCAAGGATGCGGATATCAATGTTGTGGGAGTGGCCAGCCATGGCCAGGAGGCCATTGAGGCTATTGAGCTCTTGTCTCCGGACGTTATCACAATGGATGTGGATATGCCGGTGATGGACGGTATCACTGCCATCAAATATATCATGGTAAAAAAACCTAAGCCCATCATCATGATCAGCGGCATGGGGGGCCATGGACCAGTCACATTGGAGGCATTCAAGCTGGGGGCAGTGGATTTTCTGCAAAAACCCTCTGGCACTATCTCTATGGACATACATTCTCAGGCTGAGCAACTATGTACAGCAGTAAAACAAGCTGTAACAGTAGATGTTAAGCACATAAAACGCGCACGTCTGCGAATGCCTATGATATCGCCAGCTCCTCTGACAGGGCCTGCCAGCGGTCTTTTGATATTCCTTGCCTTAAAAGGTGCCTGCGGTCAGGTCATGCGGACTCTCGTGCACCTAAAATCCTCTCTGCCGGTCTCCATCCTGGTGATCCACGACATGCCCCCTGAGGTCCTCAAATCCTATGCCACTGCACTCAGTAGACATGTTCCATGGGGCATTCGTGTGGATGAAAGAGGGCTGCTATGTATCTCTACCCAGGAAGAAGGTTTTGAGGATGCCTCCTGTGATATATATAGTAGATTCTGCTCCGAACAGGGTGTAGCACATTTTTATCGTCTCGCCCCTAACGATGACCTGGATCTATTCCTTCTGACCGTGGCAGGAAAACTGGGTGAAAAGTCCTTAGTCGTATTGTTCGGCGGGCCGTCAGAAACAGGAGTAAAGGGGATGGCAGCTGTTTTGGCTGCAGGAGGAACCAGCCTGGCCATGTCACCTGATATCTGTATATACCCGACCGCCTCACGCTATGCCATTGAATCTGGTGCAGCCATTCCAGTGCAGACCGAAAATGACCTTTGGAATCGGCTGGATATCTTCAGCCGTCGTCTAAAATTCACGGCAGAGACAGTCGAAGAGACTACAAACCAGGAGCAACCTGGAAGCAGTGCAGTAAAATTATCTGATCTCCTATCACCCGAAAAAAAAGATACCATGGATAACTATCTTGACAAAACTATTGAGCCATTGGAGATAACGCCATGAACAGCAATACCGCCACCGACGCCCCAAACGCCCCTGTGCGGGTCTTTATTGTTGATGACTCGCCGCTGCTATGTAAGGCCATCGAGAAGATGCTCCAGGATGACCCTGAAATAGAAATAGTAGGTCGTGCCATGAGTGGGCAGGAGGCGTTGCACTTGATCCCCCAAGCCCATTGTGATATCTGCACCCTGGATGTTCACATGCCTGGCATGAGCGGAATCACAGTCCTCAAACATATAATGATCCGATTCCCTGTACCGGTTTTGATGTTGAGTGCATTCACCGCGGAGGGGTCTCGCATTACCTTTGAGTCCTTACGATATGGGGCAGTGGATTTTTTTCAAAAACCATCCAGAGCTGACACAGGAGAGGCCGACAGCATCCTTACTCAGGCCAATATCTTAAAAAACAGGCTAAAAAGGGCGGCACGTGTAAAGCTGGATGCAGCTCGTTATCTCAGACTTAAGACACGGGCAAGGGTCTTGACATCTGTAACACCTGCAAAAGAAAAAGGTATAGTGGTTATAGGCGCCACCACCGGAGGTTATGCCTCACTCCTTTCTTTGCTGCCTAACATGAGCGCTCCTCCTATAAATCCTATTCTAATCTTCCTTGGGGTTGCGCCCCAGTATGTAGGACCCTTTGCCGAATATCTCAAGGCGTATATGCCATGTCCTGTAGTAAGAGGTCTCCAGGAAACCCGTCTCCAATCCGGCAACATCTATCTGGTCAGCATGTCAGAATCGGCTCGGCTTGAATACAGGGGTGATGATACGTATCTATTGTTGAATAAACGTTCCGAGCTCATGGGCATGGAAAGTGGTCTGGACCTACTCCTCTATTCTGTCAGCGAACACTTCGGGCCCAGAGGGCTAGCGGTCTTCCTATCCGGTGATGGGATGGAGGGTTTGGAGGGAGCCAAGGAACTGACCAGATGCGGTGGCATGGTACTAGCACAAAGCCCTGAAACATGTCTTGCACCGGAGCTGCCTGAGGCGGCAGGGCGTATAGAAAACGCCAAAACCTGTTCATTGGCCGAACTATCAGCTGCTATAGTCTCCTGGCCGTCATAAGCCTTGGGCATCCCCCTCAAAAGGTAGCAACATATGGCTGAACAAGACATCTTTCCCATTCTCGAACAGCTCCATACAAAAACAGAGGGATTTTGTGGGATGTTAACCGGTATAGCCATCCCTGATCTGGTTCAGATGTTATGCCAAGTGCCTTGTGGTAATAAAAAAATCCTCCTCAAGTCGCAACAAGGAATGGGCGCCATCTATTTTATGGACGGAGAGATCGCAAATGCTGCAATAAAAGACAGCCAGGTCGCCGGCGAAGAGGCCTTTTATGAACTGCTCTGTTGGAGGGATGGGACATTTCTTGTTACAGATGCCTCCGATATAACCAAGACCATCCATGCCCCATGGCACGCCCTTCTCATGGAGGCCATGCGCAGGACAGATGAAAGGGCGGCATCATCCAATGCCAAGACCACGGAGGTCATGATCGTAGATGACTCGCGTTTTTTCATCAATGTCCTGGAAAAGGTCTTGACAGACCAATGCAATGCCAAGGTGATAGGCAAGGCTGTTGACGGCAAGGAAGCCCTCAGACTTTTAAAGACCATAAGACCTGACCTTTTAACCATTGACATCACCATGCCAGTAATGGCTGGGGATCTGCTGCTGAAAAATATCATGATCCGTTCGCCCGCACCTGTTTTGCTTATGAGTTCCATGGGCTCAGGCACCCTGCCTAAAATTATGGAATTTCTGCGGCTTGGCGCAGTGGATTATCTCCCCAAACCCACTTCTGAACCAGAGTGGACCGAGTGCATATATAGGCTCAAAAGACATATGCAGGATGTCAGGCATTACTCCCTGGGGCATATAAGCAGGGCCAAGTATGTAATGCCTGGCATGAACAAAAAAGAGAGAGTCCAGCGGCCCAAAAAACTACTGGTGATCTTTGGGGGCATTGGAGGGATTCTGGAGATACAACGCCTCCTACCTGGTCTATGTGTTCTGGACGGAATCGGCATAGTAATATTTCAGGACATGGCAGAGGGATTTCTTAAACCTTTTACGGCCTATCTGGCCAACTCCTTCTGTTTTCATCTATCAGCCATGGAAAATGGTGATATTATATATGGTAATGCCTGTAAGATCGCCTCGTGGAAATACACCTGGAGACTTGCCTACCATCAGGAACAGTTGATTGCCTCTATCAACCAAGACAATGAACCGCCGGATTTCAATATATTCCTGAGCGACGCAAGCAAACACTATGGTATCAACTTATATATATTGATTCTAAGCGGCACCAGATTGGATCTGGAAACAGGCTTGCAAGAGGTAGTTACACAGGGAGGCCATATATTCTTACAACATGCAGATTCAGCCATCTTTGCCGAACCACTATTACAGATAGCAGCCCTGGAACTGGAAGAGGCCAACATAGACCCTGCGAAGATAGCTGAAATCATGATGGCTACCTGATAACAAAATTCGTATAGAAAAGGGGGAACGGATGTCACGAATATTGGTAGTTGATGACTCAAGTTTCATGAGAAAACGCATAGTAGAAACCCTTATGAAAGCAGGACATACGGTAATAGGCCAGGCTGAAAACGGTAACCAGGCCATTGACCTATATAACGAACTGTCACCGGATTTTGTAATTATGGATATCACTATGAAGGGAATAGACGGCATAGAGGCTGCCAGACATATCAAGAAACGACATCCCGAGGCACAGATCATCTTCATGAGTCTGGTTTCTGACACAGATATTAAAGAACAGGCCAAGACCATTGGGGCATTGGCCTTTTTGAAAAAAGATGAATATAACCGTTTACTCACCTTACTATAACAAGTTTCCCCTTAAAATACAACAGGATGAAATCGATATAGGAATCAAGGAGGCATCATGACTATTGACAAGGAAATGCTTAAGGAGTTTGTGACCGAGGCGCAGGACAATCTACACGAGTTGGAGAATAATTTGCTGGTCCTGGAACATCATCCCGCCAATCGCTCCCTGCTGGATGCCTGTTTCCGCAACACCCATACAATCAAGGGCTCTGCCGGCTATATGGGCTTCACTTCCATATCCAAACTGGCCCATGCCATGGAGAACCTATTTGATCGCATCAGAAGGGGGGAAACGACAATGGACGCATCAGGCATCGCCATCATATTCCAAGGGGTCGATGCCATAAAAACACTTCTAACTGAGGTAGAGGAACAAGGAGAAGAAAAAACGGATTTTTCAGACCTGAGGGACAGCTTTGAACACTTCGGCGAGGAACATGCAGACCAAGAGATAGAAACCCAAGGATCTACAATGGAAACCATGGCCCATATTTCGGAAAGACTGCAGACCGAGACCCAGATATCTGATCAGATATCGAATGAAAACCTTGAAAATGATGAGGATGAAGAGCTGTTATCCATATACAAAGACGAGCTCAAGGGCCTGCTCTGGCAACTTTCCACCCTTTTGCAAAATGATCTTGCACCTAAAACAGAGGTAATGCGAATCATCTCTGACATAGAGCGCATGACAAACTATGTAGGCATTGAAGACCTGCTGGAGACCCTGAAAAAACACAAAGACACCATCTCGGAATTGGGAGAGGAGATTTCACGCAGTGAGTTGGAAAAACTCTATCAAGAGCTGCTGGACCTGTTCAGACCATTGATCGGGGAAACAGAAGATGTGATGGTCCAATCCCCTGACTCATTGCCAACCTTTCTTGAAGAAGACGATCAGGAACTGTATAGCATCTTTTTAGATTTCGTTGCAGAAAAATCCGCGCCATTTGCCCAGATGCCGGAGATGGCTGATGAGTTATGGATAACTGAGTGCCAGCAATCCATAGAGGCCATTCGAAATTCAGCCCATTACATGGATTACATGGAGGTGGTCACCCTGATGGATGAGTGGATGGAGCGCTTGACCGAGGCCCTTACTGCCTGTCATAGCGGTGCATGCCTGGTTACAAGCCCGCTCAAACATCTATGGGAGAGATTGCAACAGATGTTACCGGGTCTTGCCGAAAGGTTTGAGGCCAAATACGGCGCACGGGACGAGATATCCATTGGCAGCATCTCCGAACTGGACGATGTCTTAGATGGTCTATTCCAAGACAACATCTTGGACAATAGCCTGGAAAAGACAGGACTACAGGAGAGCAGGACCACAGAAACAAGACCAGAAGCCAAATCAGATGACGACATAACTGCTTGGAATAAACCAGCCTCCGTAGAAGGCCCACAGGGCCTTCTGGATGACGACATATTTGACAATGCCTTCTCTGATATGTCCACGCCCCCTGCCACGCCCATTACATTTAACCAGCCATCTCAAAAGGAATCATTCAGACCTACATCTGCTTCCACAGAGCAACCACACACAAAAGAGACACGGGACACAGCCATCCAACCACAACCTGAGGCGGCGACACCCACCGCCACTCAGACAGTAAGGATCGATCTCTCACGAGTCGATCAGCTCTTAGGGGATGTAGGAGAGCTGGTAGTGCTAAGGGCAGGCATGAAACAGATGGCAGATCAGATGAGAGACATACACCGAAATCTCTTATCCAAGGGTCTGCCAAGCCGGGAGCTCAAGGAGTTCAAGGAGGTAATGATACGTATGGGTGAGCAGACCTCCACCATGAGCCGCATTTTAAACCACCTCCAAGACGGCATTATGAAGATGCGTATGCTACCCATAAGTCAACTCTTCGACAGATACCCACGCATGGTCCGGGATTTAAGCCACAAACTCGGCAAGAAGATCTCATTAAATATCTCTGGAGCAGACACCACCCTGGATAAACGCGTTATAGAACAGATGGTGGACCCAATGCTGCACCTCATCAGAAACTGCGTAGACCATGGCATAGAGGCCCCGGATATTCGAGAAAAACTGGGAAAACCTGCTACTGGCACCATCCTACTTGCGGCATCTCAGGAAGGTAACTACGTGACCATTACTATCATGGATGACGGAAAGGGGCTGGATCGGGATGCACTCATCCAACGGGCCATTTCAATGGGTATATTATCCCCAGAACAGGCCAGGTCCTTGCCTGACGAAAGGGTCTGGGAACTCATCTTCCTGCCAGGCGTCTCCACTTCCACTCAGATCTCAGATATCTCCGGCAGAGGGGTTGGTATGGACGTAGTCAGACGCAATGTGGAAAAGATCGGTGGACAAATCCAGATCTCCTCCACCCGCAACAAGGGAACCAAATTCATTATACGCATTCCATTGACCCTTGCCATCATTCAGGCCCTTTTGGTACGGGTCGGCCGACAAACCTTTGCCATACCCCTTTCGGTTATTCAGGAAACCCTCCGAATCCGCTCAGAGGAGATCAGTAATATTGAAGGGATGGAAATGTTCTCCTTAAGACAGCAGACCATTCCATTCATACGACTGTCCTCCATCTATCGAGGCACAGGGGCATCTGATGAACAGGGAAAATTTTTCGTAGTTATGGTTCAACACGGTGAATTTGTTGCCGGGCTTGGTGTTGATGCCCTTATAGGCCAACAGGAAATCGTCATAAAACCATTGGCTGAATATCTGACTGATCAACCTGGTTTTGCTGGCGCCACCATCCTTGGTGATGGCTCCATCGCCCTAATCCTGGATATTCCATCGGTTATGACACGGGCCAAGACCTTCACTCAATTAAAACAGCAGGTCATGGAAAAAAAGGCCCTTGGTCTCTATGAAGGATACAGCGGCCTTGTACAATAGAACAACGGAGACGAGCACACAACAACAAAAGATGAGTGATACAGACATAGCAAATGAGAACAGCCCGTTGGCTCATAAAGCAAGCGGGGATGAATTTTGCAGACTCATAGAGATCATAAGAAGGCTAAGGGCCCCTGATGGCTGCCCCTGGGACAGGGAGCAGACCCCCAAGTCCATCATGAAATATCTGCTGGAAGAGACCTATGAACTGTTAGAGGCCATTGAGGAAGATATGTCAAAAGATGTGGCTGAAGAGTTGGGTGACCTGCTTTTTATGCTGGTATTCTTGGCCCGAATGTATGAGGAACAGGGGCGGTTTACCCTTCAGGAGGTCCTAAAGAACGCAGCGCAAAAGATGATTCGCAGGCACCCCCACATCTTTGGGGATATAAAAATAAACGACACAGCCGATGTCATAGCAAATTGGCAACGCATCAAAGAGCAGGAGGCCAAAGACAAGGGCGTAAAACACAGCTCATTGGGCAACCTACCCAAGACCCTGCCTGCCTTACAACTGGCCTTCAGGGTTGGAGAAAGGGCCTCCCGTACTGGCTTTGACTGGCATGACGCCCAAGGGGTCATAGAGAAGCTACAAGAGGAAGAGCAGGAATTGATGCAGGCCATAAGACAGGGGGACAGCCTTGCTATTCGGGAAGAAATGGGGGATCTCCTCTTTACTGCGGCCAACCTGGCCAGACACCTTTCACTCAACCCAGAAGAGGTGTTGAAACAGACCGTGCACAACTTTATACTGCGTTTTCAGCGAATGGAGACGCTGTTGAAAGACCATGGTAAAAAAATGACCGAGGCCACTATAAAGGAGATGGATGAGGCCTGGAAGATAACTAAATGACTATATTGTCTTTCTCTTCTACGGCATATTATATGCATAAAGTAATGATAACTTTATGTTGGGATTATGTCCCCTGTCTTGCAATTGACTTTATGGGATTTTGAGATTAAAGGAGAAGGGTATGAAAATATTGCCTAATCAATCCAATACCACCATAGCATCCTCCAGTGTCAATAACAACACTGACACCTCTGGTGCCTCTTTTGAGGAATTGTTGAACAAGCTATCTGCCAAAAGACCTGCTGCTTCTGTGCAGGCCACCGCGCCTGCATCGGCTGCAACTACTCCACTCACTGTTTCCAATACAGCACAGGATGAGGCATTGCAGAATGCCTACGATACACTGGATATCCTGGAAAGGATGGAGTGGATGTTGACCACTTCTTCAGGACTTTCCGACTCCACTCGAGAAACCCTTGGTTCTTCGCTAACTGGATTAACAGAGAGGCTCATGGCCAGCAGGGACAGGCTGAATGCCCATGACCCATTGGTGGATATCATCAATCAGATCGGCGTAACAGCCGTAGTAGAGCGGGCCAGGCTGGAACGGCTTGGAATTGTTCATGGTTAATTGGGGGGATTTTGGAGAGCAGTAGCAGTAGGGACATATATATTTCCGTAGTCGTACCTGTGTTCAACGAGGCAGCCAATCTGGAGGCCTTGGTGTCTCGAATTGTCTCTGCCCTGCGACCCTTGGGGCGTCCCTTTGAACTTATTATAGTAGATGATGGCAGCACAGATAACTCCCATACCATCTTAACTCAAATGGCCAGCTCCATTCCAGAACTCACGGCCATTCTGCTGCGCAGAAATTTTGGCCAAAGCGCTGCTATGACCGCCGGCTTTGAGCATGCAAGGGGTGAGATCGTGGTCTCTATGGACGGCGACCTGCAAAATGACCCAAAGGATATATCGCGGCTGGTAGCAGTCATTGAAGAAGGCTATGACATGGTAAGCGGCTGGCGCAAAGACAGAAAAGACCCATTTCTCTCTCGCAGATTACCTTCCATCATAGCCAATTATCTCATAGGCATGGCCACCGGCGTAAAGCTCCATGACTACGGCTGCTCCCTCAAGGCCTATCGGAGAGATGTTGCCAAAAACCTCCTGCTATATGGCGAATTACATCGTTTCATCCCTGTATTGGCGAACTTTTACGGAGTACGCATAGCAGAGGAGGTGGTGCATCATCACCCTCGAAGGCACGGAAAGAGCAAGTACGGCATCGGTCGTACATATCGCGTTATCCTTGACCTACTTCTCATGTTGTTCTTTCAGCGCTTTGCCACTCGGCCGCTACAATTTTTCGGAGGATGGGGTGGAGGCATGTTTGCTGTAGGCACGGCTATAGGCCTCTATCTCACTTTCCTCAAATTCTTCAACCATCAAGACATAGGCGGAAGACCTCTGCTGCTATTCGCAGCCGTACTGATCGTGTCAGGACTGATCTTTATCTCCATCGGACTTCTGGCAGAACTCATGATTCGTACATACTATGAATCCACAGGCAGGCGCATATATTCCATTCGTGAGGTAGTGGGCAGTAACCCTTCGACTTCCGGCGCCTAATTGCATGACGCCTTCAAAACCAGCCAACAGGTCATTTAAGACCTTTAAATTTCTTTTGAAAGCAGGGGTCAGTGCAGGTCTGCTGGGTCTTCTTTTGTATCGTACCGATCTCTTCACCATAAAACAGCTTTTCAACAGTCTCCATTGGACGATATGGCTTACAGGGGTCCTGCTATATCTCCTGGC
>Ga0124948_1022840_pt1 | contig 9888 bp, 13 predicted proteins | sample YNPNP_2100MetaT_FD_92948 | JGI IMG/M metagenome (GOLD analysis project Ga0124948, IMG submission 92948) | Anoxygenic and chlorotrophic microbial mat microbial communities from Yellowstone National Park, USA - YNP NP_2100 MetaT (Metagenome... ...
GCCGCCCATTGTTAAGCGGTTGCGTGAACTGTCTATGTTCTCGGAAGAGACGCCATTCCCTGAAGAAGCAGGGCCGAGACGACGAAGAACGAAGGAGTGTGTGAGATGACAACATTTGGCTGGTACACCGATAAGGTATGTGAGCATTATCAGAATCCGCGCAACGTAGGCCAGATCGAGGATGCCGATGGCACGGGTGTGGTCGGCAATCCAGTCTGCGGCGATATGATGATGATCACGATCAAGGTGGAGGATGGCCGCATCGCCGACATCAAGTTCAAGACGTTCGGCTGCGGCGCGGCCATCGCCACCACGTCTATGGTCACGGAACTGGTCAAGGGCAAGACGCTCGAGGAGGCGTTGCAGGTGACGAACAAGGACGTGGCCGATGCGTTGGGCGGCCTGCCGCCGATCAAGGTGCACTGTTCGCTCCTGGCCGAGGAGGCGATCCGGGCAGCCATCGAGGACTACCGGGAGCGGCAGGCCGGGGGAGGCGGGACGTGATGGAGGCAGCGGGCTGGTTGCGGAAACTGGAATCGCGCATTGCCGGCGTGCGCTCTCACGCGGCCTGGCAGTTGGGCCGATTGGGGGAAACCGGCGCGGTGCCGGCGCTCATCCGGCTTCTGGAGTCCGACGAGAACGAGGACGTGCGTCTGACGGCGGCCTGGGCGCTGGGCGAGTTGGGCGACGTGCGCGCGGTTCCGGCGCTCGAAGCAGCCGGCGAGCGCGACGCAAGCGCGGACGTGCGTTCGCAGGCGCGGGAGGCGCTGCACAGACTGACGGGAGAGAAAGGGGGTGAGTGAGATGGCAAAGGTGAAAGACGTGGTGTGCGGGATGATGGTGGACCCCGAGACGGCGCCGGCCAGGGCCGAATACAAGGGGCAGACCTACTACTTCTGCGCTCCGGGCTGCAAGGTGGCATTCGAGAAAGAGCCGGAGAAATATTTGCAGGCGACTGCTGGTGCGGAACCGGGGCGTCACAGCGAACATTGAGCAGCCCTGGCACGTGGAGCAGGCTTTCGAGCCTGCTGACAGCCTGGATCCGCGCCTTGCGGGACGCATCGGCGAACCCCGCCACTTGGCGGGGCGGCCCGCCTGCCATTTGGCGCTCCCGTTGTGTCTTCGCCGGTGATAGAATAGGCGTATCTATTCAGCCTGTGCCCGTCGGACTACAGTCCGGCGGGTCGAAGGCCATCTGAGCCATTTGCGGGTGTCTCAGTGTAGCCAGCGTTTGCAGTATCTGCCTCGTGCGGACTGTGGTCCGCACGGCGCTGCATGGGCAGGCTGAATAGTTACGAATAGGCGTAATGGGGGGTGCTGATGTTTGCTTCTGGGTTAATCACGTTACGTGAAGGATTGGAAGCGGCGCTCATCGTCGGCATCGTGCTGGGCGTGCTGCGCCGGCTGGGGCATGCAAACCGCAGCCGGACGGTCTGGGCCGGGGTGCTGGCGGCAGTCGCTGTCAGCCTGGCCGTCGGCCTGGCGCTCAACACGCTGGGGGTGGCTCTGGAGGGGCGCAGCGAGGCGGTCTTTGAAGGCGTGGCGATGCTCCTGGCAGCGGGGGTGCTCACCTGGATGATCTTTTGGATGCAGCGCCAGGGCCGCCACATCCAGGCACAACTGGAATCCGACGTGCGCGCGGCTGTTGCCGCTGGGAGTGCCTGGGCGCTGTTCGGCCTGGCCTTCGTGGCCGTCGTGCGCGAGGGTATTGAAACGGCGCTCTTTCTGACCGCCGCCGCCTTCAGCGCGACCCCGACGCAAACCCTGGTCGGCGGCGTGCTGGGATTGGCGGTGGCGGTGGCCTTGGGCTGGCTGATGTTTGCCGCAGGCGGGCGGTTGAACGTGCGCGCCTTCTTCCGCGTGACGGGCGTCCTGCTGCTCCTCTTCGCTGCAGGCCTGGTGGCGCAGGGGGTACATGAACTGCAGGAGGCCGCGCTCTTGCCCATCTTCGTGGAGCACGTATGGGACATCAACCCGATTCTGGACGAAAAGTCCCCGGTCGGGCAGTTCCTGAAATCTCTCCTGGGCTACAACGGCAATCCCTCGCTCGAGGAGGTCGTCGCCTACAGCCTCTACTTTGTCATAGTGGGTGTTCTCAGCCTGCGGTATAGTCCGAAGGCCGTTCACCTTGCGCGATCCGGCGCCGGATAAATCCCGATGCCTCATCTGTTCCTGGCCTTTGCGGCCGGCCTGCTATCGTTTCTTTCGCCGTGCGTGTTGCCATTGGTGCCTGTTTACCTGACCTACATGTCAGGGAGCAGCCTGGCGGACGACTCGTGGCCAAGCCGCCGGCAGGTCTTTATCCACGCCCTCTGCTTCTTGATGGGCCTCACCCTGGTCGTCGTCGTTCTCTTTGGCCTGCCGGCGACGCTGCTGGCGGGTCTGTTGCGGCAGTATGGCGACTTGATCGCCCGCATCGGCGGGGTGATTCTCATCCTGTTCGGCCTGCACGCACTGGGGATTATCACCGTGCCGATTTTCAACGCAACCCGCCGGGCGGAGGTAGGGGCAGGAATGTCCCCGGGTTACGTGCGTTCGACCTTGTTGGGTCTGGCGTTTGCGGCCGGTTGGACACCCTGCATTGGGCCGCTGCTGGGCACCGTGGCGATACTGGCGCTCACAGAGCCCGGGCGGGCTTTGAGCCTGCTTCTGGCCTATGCGCTGGGACTGGCCGTTCCCTTTCTGATCATCGCCGCACTGCTGGCGCAGGCGGTGGATTGGCTGAAACGGTTCGGGCAAAACCTCTGGGTGGTCGAAATGGTCAGCGGACTGCTGATGATCGGGACCGGCGTGTGGGCCATCTTGAGCCGGTGAGAGGTGGGGGGTGCCGACAGACTGCCCGTGCATACCCGCCAGATGGCGGGGGTGGATGCAGGCCGCATTCCCCTGGTCGCCGGATTGACGTCGGGGTATGATATGACGTGACTGTTCAGCCCGATTGAAATCGGCCTCTTTGGGCGCTCTGCGCCGTGCGTCGGCCTACGCCGACGAACGCCGGTCGGCGGAAGCCGACCGTTGGCCGGAGGCCCAAAAGGGTGACTTTAGTCACCGCGATATGACTATCATAAACCGATTCAGGAGGATATGATGCAGCAGAGCAAGTCAGCGCGCGAGGGAAAGCGGGCCAGGTTTTCTCAGCCAACCAGACAACGCAAATTGCCCATTTTTCTGTTTGTTATTCCAGGGGCTGTGCTGTTGGCTTTGGCCGCGGCGGTTGTTCTATGGCAGCCGTGGACCGGGAGCGAAAGAGCGCCGCTGCCCGGCGATAGCGATCCGACCGTGGCACCGGCGGCCCAGAGCGATGCGATCCGGTTGCCGCTTTCCACATTTGAGGATGGCCTGGCCCACTTTTATAGTCACGATGTGGAGGGGACTCGCGTCGAGTTCTTTGTTCTCAAGAGCAGCGACGGTGTGGTGCGGGCGGCGTTCAACGCCTGCGACGTGTGCTACCCGGCGCACAAGGGGTATCACCAGGAGGGGGATGAGATGGTGTGTAACAACTGCGGCCGGCGCTTTCCTTCTCGCCTGATCAACGAAGTAAGCGGCGGCTGCAACCCGGTTCCGCTCACCCGGACGGTCGAGGGCAGCGACCTGGTCATCCGTGTGGACGACTTGGCGGCAGGGATCGGCTACTTCAAGTAGGAGCAGCCCCGATGAGACTGGTGGACATCGCCTGGAACAACCTGCGCCGCCGCCGGGGCAAGGCGTTGCTCCTGGTGTTGGGACTGGCGGTCGGTATCACCACCGTTGTGGCGTTGCAGGCCATTACCCACACGCTGCGGGCTGATGTGGAAGTCAAACTTGACGAGTACGGGGCGAATATCCTGATCGTCCCGCGTTCCAACACGCTCTCCCTCTCCTACGGCGGCCTGACCGTCTCCGCTGCAGCCTACGACGTGGGCGAATTGACCGAACGGGATGTGGGGCTTCTCTGGACCATTCCCTTTTCCAGGAACCTCAGCATCGTCGCGCCGAAGCTGCTGAGTGCGGTGGAGATCGCGGACCAGACCGTGCTGGTGGCCGGGGTGGATTTCGCTTCCGAACTGGAGTTGAAAAAGTGGTGGCGTCTGGAGGGCCGGGCGCCCGAGGCCGATGACGAAGCCGTTGTCGGGGCGCGCGTGGCGTCGCTGTTGGGGTTGGATATGGGTTCTCTGGTTCAGGTCGGCAACGGCACCTTCAGGATTGTGGCCGTGCTGGCCGAAAATGGGACTCAGGATGACGATATTCTCTTCATAGACCTGGACGCCGCCCGGCGAGTCCTCGGTCGTCCCGGCAGTGTCAGCCTGATCGAGGTGGCGGCGTTGTGCTCGGCCTGCCCCGTTGAGGAGATCGTGAAGCAGATTGAGGCCGTGTTGCCGCAGGCCCGGGTTTCGGCGCTGCGCCAGGCGGTGACCCTGCGGATGGAGACGGTGGAACAACTGAGCCGCTTCTCCCTGCTCCTTTCCGGCGTCGTGCTCTTTATCGGCGGGCTGGTGGTGTTGACGACGATGATGGGGGCAGTATCCGAACGGAGGCAGGAAATCGGTCTCTTCCGCGCCATCGGGTTTCGTGGCGCTCACATCGTGCGCATCATCCTGACCGAGGCGGCGCTGTTGAGCGTCGTGGGCGGGCTGTTGGGCTGGCTGGTCGGGATGGCGGCGGCGGTGCTGCTGGCGCCCGGCATAGCGCGGGCGGACATCGCCGTGTCGTGGGACCCATGGCTGGCGGTGGGGGCCGTGGGCCTGGCCCTGATCGTGGGTTTGCTGGCCAGCCTGTACCCGGCCGTCCGCGCCGCGCGGCTCGACCCCACCACGGCGTTGCGTTCGCTGTAGGAGGCCACCGTGATCGAACTGAGCCGTGTGACCAAAGTATATCAGGCCGACGGCGTGGCGGTCCACGCGCTGCGAGAAGTTGACCTGCACATCGCAGAAGGGGAATTTGTGGCGCTGATGGGGCCTTCGGGGTCGGGCAAGAGCACGCTGCTGACCATCCTGGGCGCAATGAACCCACCGACGACGGGCCGGGTCGTCATAGACGGGATCGAACCGTACAACCTGCCGCTGGAACGCCAGGCCGACTTTCGCCACGAGTATGTGGGCTTTGTCTTTCAGCAGTACCACCTGATCCCCTACCTCACGGTGCTGGAGAATGTCCTCTTGCCGTTGACGATTGCGCAACGGCCGCGGCAGGAGAAACTGCACCAGGCCAAGGCTGCTATCGAGCGCGTGGGCCTGGGCGGGAAGGAAAACCGGCTGCCCTCGCAACTTTCGGGTGGCGAACAGGCGCGTGTCACGATCGCCCGGGCGCTGGTCAACCAACCGCCGCTCCTGTTGCTCGATGAGCCGACCGGCAATCTCGACAGCACTACCGGCGCGCGGGTGATGGAGTTGCTGGTGGAACTGAACCGCGCCGGGCAGGCGGTGGTGATGGTCACCCACAATCCCGAAACCGCTGCCTGCGCCGGCCGCATCATCCGCCTGCGCGACGGATGCATCGAGGGGATGACTGCCAGAGCAAAATAGGAGGCGGAAAGTTAGGCGGCTCCGGCGCCTCACGCGACGCGACTGCGCTCCGCATCCTGGACGAGCGGCTTGCTCGCGGTGAAATCAGCCGGGAAGAGTACGAAGCGATTCGCGCCGCGCTGGAGCGGTAAACCCGTAGGCGAGGAGGTGAAAAATGTGTCCAATGTGTCCTTGGGGGTGGGGGGCCTGGGGCTCCGGTTGGGGCATCCTGGGTATTCTCGGCCTCGTTCTGAACCTGCTCCTCTTTCTCGGCCTGCTGGCCCTGCTGGGCGTGGGAATCGCCTGGCTGGTGAGGCAGATGGGCCGTCGGCCAGCGGCCCCTGGCTGGCCCGACCCGCTGGAGATCGCCCGCCGGCGCCTGGCGGCGGGGGAGATCACCCTGGCCGCTTTGTAGGACAACTGCGAGCAGTTGTCCTACAACCTGCCGGCCATCTTTCCGTTGGCTGGAAGTCGCTGTATAATGAAGGCGGGAGGGAAGATGGCCGACAAAATCCGAGTCCTTCTGGCCGACGACCACGCGGTCGTCCGGCAGGGCATCCGCCGTTTTCTGGAGGAGGCGGACGATATTGAGGTAGTGGCCGAGGCCGCCAATGGGCGAGAGGCGCTGGAGCGGATTCGGGAGCACCGCCCGGACGTGGCCGTGGTGGACATCCGGATGCCGGAGATGAGCGGTGTGGAGGTCACGCGCCGGATCCGGGAGCGGTATCCCCAAACCCGCGTGCTCATCCTCACCGCCTACGACGATGACCCCTACGTCTTCGCCCTCCTCCAGGCCGGAGCGGACGGCTACGTCCTCAAGACCGCCAGCGGCGACGAACTGGTGCAGGCCGTGCGGACGGTCTACCAGGGCAAGTCGGCCCTCAGCCCGGAGATCGCCACCAAAGTGGTTCGCCAGGCGGTGACCGGCAAACCGGCCACCGCCGCCGACCAGGTGGAGCCGCTGACGCCGCGGGAACTGGAAGTCCTCCGGCTGGCAGCAAAGGGGCTGACCAATAAGGCCATCGGCTACCAACTGGGCATCAGTCACCGCACCGTCCAGGGCCACCTGGCCAGCATCTACGGGAAATTGGGCGTCAGCAGCCGCACCGAGGCAGTCACTGAGGCCATTCGTCGGGGATGGCTGGTGGTGGAATGAGGGGGATTCCGATGCCCCGATGGCTGCGCAGTCTCCAGGTCCAACTGCTCCTCTGGGCGGTCCTCCCGGTCACTTTTGCCCTCCTGGCCCTGGCCTTCACCGGCGTCTACACCCATCAGCGGGCGATGCGGGATTTCGTTGCCGGACGGGACCTGGCCCTGGCCCGGCTTGTGGCCCGAATCCTGGAGGACGGCCTGGCCCACGGCACCATCGCGCCCGATGGAGGCGGCCTGGCCGCCTGGATCCTCCCCCTCGTGGGCCCGTCAGTGGACCCGGCGACTCTGGTCATTGTAGACGGCGAGGGACGGGTCCTCTTCCACCCGGACCTCCAGCAGGTTGGAGCGGATTTCTCCGGCGCCCCCGGCGTGGCCGGGGCCCAGGGCGGTCGGGAAGGGGTTGTCCTGGCAGAAGGGGAGGAGGGTCCGCTACTGGTTGCCTTCACTCCTCTGCGCGGGGCCGACTGGACTGTGCTGGTGGAGGAACCGGTGGAGGGCCTCATCGGCCCCATCCTTCGCCTCTCCGGATTGGCGCCGGTGGTCGCCGTCGCCGCCGGGCTGATTTCTCTGCTGGTCCTGGCCTTTGGTTGGGCCACCATCGTCCGACCGCTCCGCTACCTGGCCCAGGCGGCTGAAGGGGTCTCCTGGGGCGACGATTCGGCCATCGCGCGGCCGGTGGGCGGCGTGCAGGAGGTGCGGGACCTGCACCGGGCCCTGGCGGAGATGGTGGAGCGTCTCCGGGGGTACGAGGCGGGGATGCGCGACTACCTGGGCGCCGTTTCCCGCGGTCAGGAGGCGGAGCGGGCCCGGCTGGCGCGCGAACTGCACGACGGGCCGGTCCAGGCCCTCATCGCCCTGGGGCAGCAGGCGGAGATGGCCGGGCGGCTCCTGGCCCGGGGCAAAGTGGATCGAGCCGTCGCTCTTATGGAAGCGCTGCGCCGGCAGGGAATGGAGACGGTGGACGAACTGCGCCGCCTGATCTCCGCCCTGCGGCCCCCTTACCTGGAGGACCTGGGGTTTCTCCCCGCTCTGGAGGCGCTGGTCCGGGAGGCCGCCAGCCGGACCGATGCCCGCGTGGAATTGATCCAGGAGGGGCCTGTTCCCCGTTGTGACCCTGAGGTGGAACTGGCTGCCTACCGCGTCGCTCAGGAAGCATTGACCAACGCTCTCCAGCACGCCCGTGCGCAGCGCATCACCGTCCGCGTCCGCTGTGACGGGGGAGGACTTTTCCTGGCCGTAGAGGATGACGGCGTAGGGTTTACCCTGCCGCCGCGGCCCGATTTTCTGACCCGGCAGGGCCATTTCGGGCTGGTCGGGATGCAGGAGCGGGCCACCCGACTGGGCGGGCGGTTGACCATAGAGACGGCCCCCGGCCGTGGCACGCGGATCGCGGTCCGGTTTCCGGTCCACTCCCCTGTGGCGTAGGTCGTTTTTCCCCTGCCCATCCCCGCCAGATGGCGCTCCCGTCCGCCCCTTGTTTGGGGTATGATAGAGGCAAGAAGATAACCCTACTGGAGGTGTTTCATGAAAGCAGGATTGTGGATCGGCATCGGCGTTGGAATTGCTTTGACGCTGGTCGTGGTGGGCCTGGTGGTGGGCGGGATGCTCATCAACCGCCAGGTGTGGGCCGGCACATCGGCCGTCACCCCTCAGCCGGGCGGTGGATGGGGTTTCTCCGGTTGGCCCGGATGCGGAGGGATGGGCTACCGCTGGGGGGCAGCGCCGGGAGCGGTCACCCCTCAACCAGGTGCTATCCGAACCCCGCCAGGCATATCGGGGTGTCCGGGAATAGGCTGGGGCAGCGGATGGGGCCGGGGCAGCGGATGGGGCTGGGGCACCGTTCCCACCTCCACGTTGACCCTGGAAGACGCGCGCCGGGCGGTGGAGCAGTATATCGCGGGCCTGGGCCTCTCCAACCTGGAAATCGCGGAAGTGATGGAGTTTGAGAACAATTTCTACGCCATCGTCCGGGAACCCGATACCGGCATCGGGGCGATGGAACTGCTGGTGGATAAATGGACCGGGGCCGTGGGCCCGGAGATGGGGCCGAACATGATGTGGAACAGCAAGTACGGGATGCATCGCGGGGGATGGATGATGGGCGGCGGTGCGGCGATCACCAATACCATCCCGCCCGAAGAGGCGGCGCAGATTGCCCAGCGCTGGCTGGACGCCTACCGACCTGGAGCAACGGTTGAGGACGCGGACCCCTTCTACGGCTACTACACCATCCACACCCTTCGGGACGGCAAGATAGAGGGAATGCTCAGCGTCCACGGCACCACGGGCCAGGTCTGGTATCACACCTGGCATGGGGGATTCATCCGGATGGAGGAAGAGGAGTAGGCGCGACCTGTGGGATGAGATGCAGATGAGGGCAGCGGCGGCCGAAGGCCGTCGCCGCCTTTTTCTCCCCTACTTCCGCGCCTCCGCCTCCAGCCCCGCTCGGTCCAGCAGGACAATCCGGTGCCGCTCCATCCGCAGCAGCCCGGCGTCGGCGAAGGCGCGCAGCGTCCGCGCCACCACCTCCCGCACCGTGCCGATCTGAGCGGCAATCTCCTCCTGCGTCCAGCGGTGAATCACCGTGCTTTCTCTCCCCCCTTCGGCGTGCTCCAGCAGGAAGCGCGCCAGTCGCCCCCGCACTGTTCTCAAAGAGAGGTCCTCCACCAGAGCGGTCAGGTGGTCCAGCCGACGGGCAAAGTCCTCCAGCAGCGCCCGCGCCAGTTCCGGGCACTCTCCCACCAGGCGGAGAAAGTCCGGGACCGAAATGGCGTAAAGGACCAGTGGGGTCACGGCCTGGACGGTGGCGTGGTTGACCTTCCGGGGGAGGAAAGGGGGGACCGTGTTGAACGCGTTGCCCGGTCTCAGCCAGGCCAGGACCTGCTCCCGGCCGTCCGGGGCGGTCCGGACCGCGCGCGCCTGCCCCTCGGCGACAAAGTAGACGTACTGGCAGGGCTCCCCCTCCAGGATGACGGTCTCACCGGGCGCGCAGGCGCAGCGGACGGCCACCTCCGCCAGCCGCGAGAGTGCCCGTTCGGGGAGGGCGGAGAAAAGGGGGACGCGCCGGAGAGCCTGAAGGGTTCGTTCGTCCATCGGTAAGCGCCTGACCGGGTAGACCGACCATTTTGAGATTACAACAGGTTTGCCGATCTGTCAAACCCGCTCTGTACTTGTAGGACAACTGCGAGCAGTTGTCCTACACGTTTCCCCGGAATGTGACTTTTGTCATAGACGCGATGCCCCTTTTCGGCTAAAC
>Ga0124948_1119533_pt1 | contig 9743 bp, 10 predicted proteins | sample YNPNP_2100MetaT_FD_92948 | JGI IMG/M metagenome (GOLD analysis project Ga0124948, IMG submission 92948) | Anoxygenic and chlorotrophic microbial mat microbial communities from Yellowstone National Park, USA - YNP NP_2100 MetaT (Metagenome... ...
GACTGGCCCTGCTCATTCCGGCCTTCAAGCTGGGTGAGGTCGGAAACCTGGCGACGATCCTGGTTATCATCGGATTTGTTTTTGTAAGCCTGTTGGGCATCTGGCTCATCATCTCTATCTGGCGCTCGAGAAGGTGACGAGGCTATGGAGGAATCTGATAACTTTACCAGGTCAACCGAAGAGCCGCGCTACTGTCCGGTTTGTGGCTCACGGGTGGCGAGCCTGGCAACGACGTGCCTGATGTGCGGCGCTTCACTCGTCGGAGGAGCAGCCCAGGCTGAGGCAGAAGTTCCCCCGCGCCAGCTCCCCCGGTGGGCAATCTCTCTTATCAGAGGGCTCATTACCGTCGCGCTGGCATTGCTTATCCTTTCGGCGATCGGATTCGTCCTCTTCAAGCTGATGACCTCAGCGAAACCTGTGCCACCGACGCCTACGCCAGCCACGCCTACCCGCACTCCCACTCCGACACCAACCGCAACGCTCTCTCCCACTCCCACACCTACCTTCACACCTGTCCCCACCCCCACTCCTGTGCCGCCGCTGACTTACGAGGTAGAGCCTGGAGATACTTTGAGCAGCATCGCCGTCGCCTATAATGTCAGTATGGAGGAAATACTGGCCCTGAATCCCACGCTTGATCCAGACCTTCTTCAGATCGGGCAGATTATCCTCATCCCCGCTCCAACCCCGACCCCCGGGCCCACCAGCACACCCAACCCGAGCCTGCCCACGCCCACCCCGCCTGAATTTCTCGTCCACATCGTACAGCCGGGTGAGACCCTCAGCAGTATCGCTCAGAAATACGGCGTCGCAGTTGAGACCATCCGCCGGGCCAATAGCATCTCCCCAGACGATGATATGATCCGGGTCAATCAGTCGCTCGTCATCCCCCTGGGCACACCGAAGCCCTCCCCCACGCTGACCGTGAATCCCCAAGCCACCTCCACCCGTGCACCTGTATATCAGGCGCCACCTCTCCTGAGCCCACCCGACGGCGCCATTTTCGTGGGGACGGACAGGCCGATTGTCCTGCAGTGGGCCTCGGTAGGTATCCTGCGCGACAATGAATGGTATGCAGTGACCCTGAGCCAGCCGGCGGGCGGCGTGATCTCGGCCACCTTCTATACCCGCGCCACCTCCTGGCGACTTTCTACCGATCTGATGCCAGCACCCGACGCCAGGGAGCACCGGCTCTTCTGGATGGTACAGGTAGTGCGTGAGGTGAGCAGCACAGGGGACAAGACGATTTATGAAAAAGCCGGTGTCCCCAGTCTGGTGCGCACCTTCTCGTGGCTTACGGTTACTCCTACGCCTTCTATGACGCCGACACCTACTGCCACCTTTACTCCGACACCCTCACCGACATTCACGCCAACACCAACCTTCACGCCCACAATGACGCCCACGTTGACGTTGACGCCGAGACCGCGCCCTTCGCCTACACCGACCCCATCCGCTGTGCCCGGCGCCACCGCTGCTCCCTGAGTCGGGCAGGCAGGACCGGGTGTTCGAAGCAGAACGGCCGGTTAAGAGAGGGAAGAGCAGAAACAGGGGAGGAGGCGGGGTTGATTGACCAAAAGCGACCCGTCTGAAGCGTCGGGAACGAAGCAGAAGCAATACCGGGGTCGGACGAGGGGGCGTGGGCGGTGGATCAAGGGCTAAAGGGAACGCTCAAAATCGGGCATCAAGGAGGGTCGAGGTGGATTTCAGCCCAGGGGGCGCGCTGAATCAGCTAAAGAGAACGCTCAAAATCGGGCAGCAGGCAAGGGGTAACGCACCTCGCAGCAAAGCTGCCAGGCGTGGGGGCGAGTATGGGGCAGACAGAACTGTATCAGGCGCCGGTGGCAGCCGTCGCTTCGCGGAAGAGCCGGGCGAGCGTGGTGAGGTTGGACCGGACATCGGCGAGGAAGATGACGGCCCTGGTGCGGAGCATGCCATAGACGGGAAGACGTTTCAGTCCCCAGCGCTCGAAGGTGGCGTTGCGGGCGCGGTGATAGAGCAGTTTCCGGGCCGGCGAGTCGAAGGCGATGTCGCGGACGAGGCGGCAGGAGCCATCGTTCTTGAACGAGAAACCCACGTTGAGAATCTGAGCGTAGTTGCTGTCGGTGTGGAGATAAGGGCACTCGGAGATCGGAGTGGGCAGACCTGTGATGACCCACTCGTTTCTTGACGAACAGCGGACATAGGGCACCTCCTGCAGGTTAAGATACCCCTATTGTACCACAACGGATTTTTTAAGCTCTATGATCCGGGGCGGGGGTTGATGCGGACGGCTTTTTCTGCTTCGAATACCCCCACAGCATTACATTTGCATCGCTTCCTGAACCGTGGTAAAATATGCACCTGATAAAGATGGTCAGAACGCCAAAGTATCTCGAATTTTGTTAAGGAGGACTCGTGCCGTTAAGCAAGATTGAAAAAGAAGCGATCATCCAGGAATACGGCCGTGCACCCAACGACACCGGTTCCCCGGAAGTACAGATCGCGCTTTTAACCATGCGCATCAACCAGTTGACAGAGCATCTCAAAGTCCACAAACACGATGAGCACTCCCGCCGGGGACTGATCAGGATGGTAGGTCAGCGAAGGAGGCACCTGACTTACCTCAGCCGCAAGTCCCCTGAGCGCTACCGCGAGCTTATCAGACGTCTTGGGTTACGCAAGTAAGCTTGCGGAGCGAAGATATGCATCTGTCGTCGGAGCCGGCAGGTGCAGGTTGAGAAAGGATGATCTGACCAGACGAGTAGATGAGGCCTGCCCATCTACTCGTCTGACGTATCGTACTGGCACACCACGAGATAGGGACAACGCGCGGGCTTGATTGAACCCGCGCGTACCGGCGTTCAAGCGAAACTTGAAAAATCTGAGGGAGGCGGGCGCGGGTCCAGGTATTGGGGAGTATGGCGTAGCATACGGCCGCTACGAGATACTCCCCAGTCCCTGACCTGGCGTCTGACCTCCCGCAATCTCAGGAGGTAAAAAATGAATAGTCACCGTTTCACCGCCATGCTGGGAGGCAAGACCGTTACGTTTGAGACGGGCAGGCTGGCCATGCAGGCTGGCGGGGCCCTCACCATACGTCAGGGCGACACCGTATTGCTCGTCACCGCGACGATGGCACGCACCCCCACCAGAGAGGCGGACTTTTTCCCTCTCACTGTGGACTTCGAGGAACGCCTCTATGCCGCCGGCCGCATACCCGGCTCTTTTCTGCGACGGGAAGGTCGCCCGACCGAGTCGGCCATCCTGGTTGCCCGCCTGGCCGACCATCCCATCCGCCCCCTGTTTCCCGATGACCTGCGCAATGAGGTGCAGATCATCATCACTGCTCTTTCTCACGACGAGGAATGCCAGCCGGACATCCTCTCCGTTATCGGTGCTTCGGCTGCTCTCACCATCTCCGACATCCCGTTCAACGGCCCGGTCGGCGCCGTGCGGGTGGGGTATATCAATGGGCAACTGGTCATCAATCCCGGCGTCTCGCAGATGGAAAAGAGCGCGCTCGACCTGCGCGTAGCCGGTACTGCCGATGCGCTGCTGATGGTCGAGGCCGGAGCCAATGAGATCGAGGAGAGCGTTATGGTCGAGGCTCTCCGCCTGGGCCATCAGGCCATGCAGGACGTCATCCGCGTTCAGAATGAGATGCGCCAGGCAGTCGGCAGACCCACGGCTGAGTACACCCCCTATGTGCTACCCCCAGAGCTGGTCCAGCTCATACGCCAGGAAGCGTCAGACCGTCTGATAGAGGCCATTTACGGGGCAAAAGACAAAATGGAGCGCAACGAAAAGCTCTGGCTTCTGGAAGAGGAGTTGATCGGTGAACTGGGCGAGCAATGGGATGCAGCCTGCATACATGCAGCACTGGCAGAAATAGAGCGAGAAATTGTCCGCAGGCGCATACTCGAAGAGGGTATCCGGGCCGACGGTCGCGATCAGTACACCATCCGCCCGATGTCAGCGGAAGTAGGATTGTTGCCCCGCACACATGGCTCCGGCCTCTTCACGCGCGGCGAGACGCAGGTGCTCTCGGTGGCTACCCTGGGCACACCGCGCGAGGAGCAGACACTGGATGACCTGTCGCCTGAGGAAACCAAACGCTACATACACCACTACAACTTCCCACCCTATTCGACGGGGGAGGTCGGGCGGGTGGGGAGCCCGCGACGCCGTGAGATCGGCCACGGTGCCCTGGCCGAACGTGCCCTCCTGCCGGTGCTGCCGGAGAGCGACAAATTTCCCTATACCATCCGTGTCGTCAGCGAGGTGCTCAGCTCTAACGGCTCGACCTCAATGGCCAGCGTGTGCGGCAGCACACTGGCACTGATGGATGCCGGCGTGCCTATCAAGACCCATGTCGCGGGGATCGCCATGGGGCTGATCATGGAAAACGGCCGCTACCGCATCTTGAGCGACATCCAGGGGCTGGAAGACCACGTGGGAGACATGGATTTCAAAGTCGCGGGCACCCGCAAGGGAATTACCGCCTTGCAGATGGATATTAAGGTTCCCGGTGTCTCCTACGAGATCATCGCTGAAGCCCTGCAGCAGGCCCGCGAGGGGCGCATGCAAATCCTGGACGTGCTCGAGGCCGCGATCCCGGCCCCACGGGAGGAGATGTCCGCTTACGCTCCTCGCCTGACCGTGATGCACGTACACCCCGACAAGCTGGGTGCCGTGATCGGCACAGGCGGCAAAACCGTCAGGACGATCCAGGAAGAATGCGACGTGCGCATAGATATTGAGGACGACGGCACAATATACATTGCCTCGACCAATGCGGCCGGGGCAGAGAAGGCCCGTCGGATGATCGAAGGACTTACCGAGGAGGCCGAGGTCGGACGTATTTATACCGGGCGTGTGGTGCGCATCACCGACTTCGGTGCCTTCGTCGAAATCCTGCCCGGCACAGATGGCATGGTCCACATTTCCCAACTGGCTGATTACCGCGTTTCCAGCGTCAAAGACGCCGTGAACGTCGGCGACGAGATTATGGTTATGGTAACGGATATAGACCCCGACGGCAAGATCCGTCTATCCAGAAGGGCTGTACTGGAGGGATGGACCCTGGAGGAAGCACGGGCCGCTGACAGGCTGGCCGGGGGACGTTGTGGCGCCAGAAGCAGCTCTGGTGATTCCAAAGGACAGCGCCAGCAACCGCCTCGCCGCCGTCAATCTCAGCGTTCCCAGTAGAGGCTTCTATGGAAGAAGAAATCAAAGAGAGCCGCCCAGGCCTGATGGCACGGATCCTCAGGCTGCCGCTGATCATTCTGCGCGAAATTTTGGAGACTGTTGTTCCCGCGCTGCTCATCGCTCTGGTCATCAACCTGTTTCTGGCGCAGGCCACCCAGGTATTGGGCCAGAGCATGGAGCCGAATCTTCACACCTCACAGCGGGTAGTGGTAGAAAAAGTGACCTACCGCTTCTTCCACGGGCCCCGGCGAGGCGATATAGTCGTCATTGATATGCCCAACCAGTCCGAAATGTTGATCAAGCGCGTGATAGGGTTGCCTGGAGAAACGATCGAGATACGCGGCGGACAGGTTTACATAGATGGACACCCTCTGGAGGAACCCTGGCGTGTGCACCCCGGCGGAAGCGATTACCCCCCACATCTCATACCTCCTCTACACGTCTTCGTCCTGGGCGACAACCGGGGCGCCTCTAACGATTCACGTAGCTTTGGGCCAGTCCCGATCGAGTACATTGTGGGACGGGCATGGTTCTCTTATTGGCCCAAGGAATACATCGGCCTTGTCAAATGAAGGCCATCCAAAAAACGTAACCGGCGCATCCCTATGCGCCGGTTTTTAGTAACAGGCTCATAAATGGCGAGAACGAGGGAGTGAGCATGGAAAAACGCATTGTGGCAAAAGCCGCAGGCTAGAAAGCCTGCCCCGCACGAAAGCCTGCCCCACGTGTCACTTTTGCCCTCATGCGGAAAAACTAAAACCTTGCTCCCCTGGATGAGAGAACCAGCTCTTGTGATGCTCCACCCCGTCCGATGTTGTACCGGAGATCATAAAGGTTTTAAAGACTGCCGCCAAAGATATGTCCCAAGTAACTACCCTGCCCATGCAGTGCCGTGCGGACCACAGTCCGCACGAGGCAGATACTGCAAACGCCGGCTACACTGAGACACCCGCAAATGGCTCAGATGGCCTTCGACCAGCCGTGTAGTCCGGCGGGCACAGGGTGAATAGATACTGTCCCAACTTCGTGGGCCTGGCCGTAATCGCAGGGCGACTGCGAGCAGATGTTCCACAATTTTTGGACATACCCTTGCCAGAGCACTTTCTTGACAAAGCCACAAATACGGTTACAATGAGTGCACCATACAGAAAACAAAACGGAGGTAGATAAAATGGCCTATGTGATCACCAGAAAATGTGAGCGCGCCGGGCTGTGTGCGGATGTCTGCCCCACTGACTCCATTCATTGGGTGGACGATGATCCGGAATGGCCCACCTATTACATTAACCCGGATACCTGCATCGAGTGTGGAGCCTGCGAGGCCGAGTGCCCCAACGAGGCCATCTTCCACGAAGACGACGTGCCCGCGGAATACAAAGACGATATCAGGCGCAACGCGGAGTATTTTGAGAGCGGACCGGGCGCCGACCAGGTTTAAATTGAACAACAGGGGAAAAGTGCAGACGAAAGGGGGTGAACCGTATGGCAATGAAAATCACTGACGACTGTATCGCGTGTGGCTCATGCGAGCCGGTTTGTCCCGTTGGGGCCATCTCCGAGGGAGAGGAACATTACGAGATAAACCCTGACGTGTGCGTCGAGTGCAAGGGCTACTACGACGAGCCGCAGTGCGCAGCAACCTGCCCTAACGATGCCATAGTGAAGGCCTGACCACTCCGGCAAGTGCGATTGTATTTTTCCTGCCGATGAGATCACCCGCTCCCTTCAGGGAGCGGATTTTTAATCCCAATAAGCCGGGGGCAACTCCGGAGTCCGGAGTCCTCAGTCCGGATTTCTGAGATTCAGGCGGTGACTGCAGGTACAGGGTGCACCTCGCCTGTAAACCCTTTTGGGCCTGCACCATCGGGCAGTGTCGGCGGAGGGGCGACCCGTTGGACCGCCCTGACCGGCGCGAAGCGCCCAAAGAGGGCATACCAACCGGCCTGAATAGTTACACCCGGGATCCCCCAAAGGCATCGGATGGACCTTGTGTAAGTGGAGGAAACATGTTGAGCCGAGACTACAGGGAAGTAATCGAGCAGCCCATAGGTGACGACAAGTCTATCCGCTGGGTCATTGGTAAACCAGAAGGGGCACCCACCTTCGCCATGCGCGTAATCGAGTTCCAGCCGGGGGCCGTTTTCAACCCCCACCAGCACCCCTACGAGCACGAGATTTTCGTGTTAGAGGGAGAGGGGATTGCTCAGGGGCCTGAGGGGGAGATCTCATTACACCCGGGCGTGGCCGTGTATATCCCCCCCGACGAACCACATGGTTATCGAAACACTGGTACAGGCGTCTTGCGCTTCATCTGCGTCATTCCCCACCCCAAGGGGTAACAATGCTGCGGCTGGGAGCACATGAATCTATCGCCGGTGGACTGCACAAAGCTTTCGATCACGCCAGAACGGCAGGCTGTGACGCGCTACAGATTTTCGTCAAGTCCAGCCGGTCCTGGGCGGTAAGCCCGCTGAGCGACGAGGAAATCGCCCTGTTCAGGATGAAGGCCAGCGAGACCGGCATCCATCCGGTAGTTGGCCATGCCTCCTATCTGCTTAACCCTGCCACGCCAGACGACGAGCTGTGGGCACGATCCCGCGACATGCTCATCATCGAGCTGGAACGGTGCGAGGCACTGGGAATCCCATACCTGGTATTGCATCCCGGCTCGCACAGAGAAGCCGGTGAGGAGGCAGGGCTGGCGCGGATAGCCAGGGCGCTGGGGGAAGTTCACGCCGCCACGCCGGGCCTGCAAGCCCGTATTCTGCTGGAAACGACAGCCGGTCAGGGCTCCGATCTGGGGTACCGCTTTGAGCATATCGCCTGGTTGTTGGAGCACACACCGCAAGGAGAACGGCTCGGCGTCTGCCTGGATACATGCCACGTCTTCGCCGCCGGCTACGAACTGCGTACACCTGAGGGATACGCGGCTACTATGGAGCTATTTGACCGCATTGTGGGGCTGGAAAGGCTGTACGTTGTCCATCTCAATGATAGCAAGGGCGACCTGGGAAGCCGCAAAGATCGCCACGAGCATATCGGCAGGGGCCGCATCGGTCTGGCGGGATTCCGTAACGTGCTCAACGATCCCAACCTGGAAGGCCTGCCAGGCCTGTTGGAGACTCCTAAAGGGGACGATCTCCGGGAGGATATTGAGAACCTGGCGGTATTGAGGTCACTGCTTCCCCAATCAGCGACCACGGACCGCTCCAGGTAATACGCACCTGCGCCAGCCGTCCCAGCCAGTCCTCTGCGCTTGTAAAAAAGACCAGCCTGTCGGTGCGGGTGCGTCCCCACCAGCGTCCTTTGCGCTCATCCCTGCCTTCGACCAACACTTCGACCGTCTGCCCGAGAAGGCGAGCATTAAGCTCCTCTGCGATGCTGGTTTGTAGTTCCTCCAGCACCTTGCGACGTCGCTCCTTCTCCTCCGCCGGCACATCGTCGGGATAACGGCGCGCCGCCAGCGTCTGGGGACGGGGCGAATAACGCGCGATGTGCACCTTATCCAGACGTAGCCCGGCCAGCAGCTCGTAAGTGCGGCGGAATTGCTCTTCTGTCTCCCCCGGAAAACCAACAATCACGTCGGTAGCGATGGAAACACCGGCGATCCGCTCGCGGATGAGCGCGACAAGCTGGCGGTACTCTGCGACCGTATAACCGCGCCGCATACGGGCCAGCACCTCGTCATCGCCGGCCTGCACCGGTAACTCGATATGCTCACACACCTTCGGCAGCTCTGCCACTGTGTTCAGCAACTCCTCGGTGAACCACCTGGGGTGCGAGGTGAGGAAACGGATGCGCCAGAGGTCCGTGATCTGGTGGAGGCTGCGGAGCAGCGCGGCCAGCGTGGTCTTTTCCGGCAGGTCAAGACCATAGCGGTCCACGATCTGGCCCAGCAGTGTGATCTCCCGCACTCCTTGAGCAACCAGAGCCTCGGCCTCCCGCATGATCTCCTCGACCGGGCGGCTCCGCTCCGCTCCTCTGCGGTAAGGGATGACGCAATAAGTACAACCCGTTGAGCACCCAAGTACTACGGGGATGCAGGCTGTAACCACTCTGCCACGCTCACCTGATGGCAAAAGCCAGCGGTCGGCCCTGGTCTCTTCCGCTGCGTAACCCTGTTCCCGCAGCAAATTCAGCAGCGGCTCCGGCTGTGATGGGGGCATCCACACATCAACCCAGGGGAAGCGTTCCCGCAGGTGATCAACCTGGCGCGGTCCCACCAGACAGCCCATCACTCCGATGACCAGCCTGGGGTTGCGCTCCTTGAGCGGCCTGAGCGAGCTGAGGCGTCCGTAGACCTTATCCTCGGCGCTTTGCCGCACGACGCATGTATTGAGCACGATCACATCAGCCTGAGCAGGCTGCCCGGTGGGTACACAACCCAGCTTTTCCAGAGCAGCCGCCAGACGCTGGGAATCGGCGGTGTTCATTTGACATCCGATGGTCCACAGATGATAGCGGGCTGGCATAGTTCACCTGATGTACCGGCGCAGTTTGCAATTGTACCCGATCGTACTTCTCTCCAACGTCTTGTGGTCAGATAATCCCTC
>Ga0124948_1155900_pt1 | contig 9706 bp, 1 predicted proteins | sample YNPNP_2100MetaT_FD_92948 | JGI IMG/M metagenome (GOLD analysis project Ga0124948, IMG submission 92948) | Anoxygenic and chlorotrophic microbial mat microbial communities from Yellowstone National Park, USA - YNP NP_2100 MetaT (Metagenome... ...
CTCTTTTTTAAGGGAGGTATCCCAATGATATTCTTTAGTTTATTATACAATATTTCAATATTATTTGTATTGGTGTTTTTAATATCTATCTTAACTAAAACCTTAAAATCAAACCAAAAACTTGTTATAATTCTGCAAGGTATTTTAATTGGTTTGGTTACAATTATTGGGATGAAATATTCAGTGGAGCTCGAAAATGGCCTTATTTACGATGGAAGGTCGATTATTATTAGTTTTGGAACGATGTTCTTTGGACCTGTTGTTGGCTTAATTGCAGCAATTATTGGTGGAATTTATCGATACAGTATAGGAGGAGTAGGGTTAATACCTGGTATTTTAACTTTCGTCATATCATTTGCAGTTGGATATATTTTCTTTTTGTTGAAAAATCAAGACAAAAATCGTTGGACATCCGATTGGAATTTGATTCTAATGGGGTTTATAAACCACCTTGGTGTGGTTGGTGCTATGCTAACTCTTCCAAAAAGTAATATAACTCAAGTTTTTCAATACATTGCTCCAATTATGCTAACTATTTATCCAGTATTTACTTGGATGTTAGGAAAATTTCAACTTTATTTGGAAGAAAATGAAGCTTTAAGTGAACAAATTATTCAAGAACGAAATCGGTTCCGAACCACATTATACAGTATCGGCGATGGTTTAATTACAACTGATATAAAAGGAAATGTAGTAACAATGAATATTGCTGCGGAGCAGCTAACAGGTTGGACTGAAGCAGATGCAATTGGAAAACATATTACAAGTATTTTAAAATTGATTAACGAAAACACTCGTCAGCCAGTTCAAAACCCAGTCGAGAAAGTTTTACAATATGGTTTAGTTGTCGGTTTAGCTAATCACACATTGTTGATTAACAAGAACGGCGAAGAAATTCCGATTGCAGATAGTGGAGCACCAATAAAAGACGAAAAAGGAAATATTACAGGTGTGGTTTTTGTTTTTCGCGACCAAATTGCTGAACGTGAATATTTAAAGCGAATTCTTAAGAACGAAAATGATTTAAAAAGAGCAGAAAAAGTTGCAAAAATTGGGTGCTGGGAATTGGATGTAGCATCCCTTACTCTAATAGGTTCAGATGGTGCTGTCGAAATATTTGAATTAGATACCAATATTATCAAAAGAGAAGAATTTCGTAAAATTGTATTACCCGAATTTCATCCAATACTCGATAAAGCAGCGGAAGACTTAATCTATCACAACCAACCTTATGACGTTTACTTTAGTGTAATTACTTTAAAAACTAAAACAAAAAAATATATAAGATCTTTTGCCGAATATGATAAAGAAAAGAATATGGTTTTTGGGGTTTTGATTGATGAAACCGAAAGACATCTGGCAAAACAAAAGCTCGAAGAACAAAATATGAGATATGAGAACATAATTAAAGCTACAAATGCTGGCACTTGGGAATGGAATTTGATAACGAACGAGGTTAAATACAATAATAAATGGTATGAAATTTTAGGATATTCACCACAAGAATTTAAAAATCCTAACTACGAAACTAGGTCCAATCTGGCACATCCGGAAGATTTGAAAAGAGCTGAGCAATTATTAAATGATCATATTACAGGCAAAACTGACTTTTATTCTTGCGAAATGCGAATGAAACACAAAAATGGCAATTGGGTGTGGATTTTGGACACAGGAAGTATTACCCACCGAGATAAAGATGGCGCACCGCTGTGGATGTTTGGCCTTCAATTGGACATTACAGAACGAATGCTTGCCGAGGAAAAATTACGAGAAAATGAAGAAAAGTTCCGTCTTATTGTCGAAAATCAAAATGATCTGGTTGTTAAAGTTAATTTAAATAACGAATTTGAATTTGTGAACAAAGCTTATTGTGAATTATTTGGTAAATCATATCAAGATTTAATCGGACAAAGTTTTACTCCTTTAGTTCACCCAGAGGACTTACCCAAAACATTAGAATCTATGCAAGATTTATATAATCCACCATATAAATGTTCATTAACACAAAGAGCCTTAACTATCAAAGGATGGAGATGGTTAGAGTGGCAAGATACTTCGATTATTGATTCAAATGGACAAATGGTATCAATTCTTGGTGTAGGTCGGGATATTACCGAAGAAAAAATACTTAATGAAACTTTGGAATTCTTAGGTAGTAAAAGTTGGAATTTAAAATTTGATACATTTTTCGAAGAATTCCTTTATTTCTTAAATAATTATTTTCCATCCGATATTCTACTTGTTGGAAAAATAGGAGAAAATAAAACACTCGAGACAATTAAGGTTATAAAAGATAACGAATTGTCGAGTAATTTTATATTGAAATTAAGTGACATACATTGTAACGATATTTTTAATGAACGAAATTGTTTCAACGAAATAAATTATTGCAAGGAATTATTATCAGAACAAATATTTATCGAAAACAATATTATAACATATGATGGTATTTGCTTATACGATTTTGAAGGCAAACCTATTGGGGTTATTTTGCTTTTAAGTAGAAATAGGATAGAAAACAAAGATATCTTAAAAAATGTGTTGAAAGCAAGTTCTTCTCGTAGTTCAGCCGAAATTCAAAGAATACAATTCGAAAAGTCACTGGAAGAACAAGCCAAGTTGTATAGAGCATTAGTTGAGAACCTTCCTGGTTTCGTTTATAGATGTAAAAATGATATGAATTGGACTATGGAATTTCTCAGTCCACAATTCGAAGAAATAACTGGCTACAAATTGGATGAAGTATTATATAACAGAGTTATAGCTTTCAATGATTTAATTCATCCAGATTATCAAGATTATCTTTGGGATAAATGGCAAAAATCATTAGCAAAATCGGAGGTCTTTGAAGATGAATACATTATTATTACCAAAGATGGACAGGAACGTATTGTTTGGGAAAGAGGTCAAGGGGTCTTTGATGAAAATGGTAATTTAATTTGTCTTGAAGGTTTTATTGCTGATGTTACCGAAAGAAAACAAAGTGAAGCACAACTTAGAGAAATCCAGAATAGATTGCAATTACTCAATGATAATATGGTTCAGGGTGTTGTGTTTTTGAATCAAGATGAACAAATTACTTATGCAAACCCCTCAGCTCAAAGAATATTAGGATTAAGATATGATCAAGTAATTGGCAAAACACCACACGATCCGAGTTGGAGACCAATTCACGAAGACGGATCGTATTTTCCAGCAGAAACGCACCCAAGTTTGGTTGCTTTACATACTGGCAAGGCTGTCCACAATACAATAATGGGAGTTTTTAATCCGGTTGATAACCAGTATAAATGGCTAAATATCAACGCAATCCCTAATTTGAACAAAAATACAAACGAAGTTGTTGACGTTTTAGTAACATTCGAAGATGTGACTGAATCATTCAATACACGTAAAAAACTTGAAGAACTATATCAAAAATTACAAAAAAGTGAAGAACGATTTAGATTGGCAATGGAGGCAACTTCTGACGGAATTTGGGATTGGAATTTGGTTACGAACGAGGTTTATTTTAGTCCAAATTATTTCAAAATGCTTGGCTACGAAGAGGGAGAATTCCCGAATAATTATCAAACTTGGTTGGATTTATTACATCCAGACGATCGAGAATATGCCGAAAACACCGAAAACCAAATCATTAATTCCGGAGGTTTGACATTTGCAGTTGAATTCCGTATGAAAACCAAAAATAATGATTGGCGATGGATATTATCTCGTGGTAAAGTTATTGAATGGGATGCTAATAATAATCCAATTCGCCTAATTGGCACACATACAGATATAACAGATCGTAAATTATATGAAGAAGAAATTTTTAAAACAAAGGAAACCTATCAAAATATATTTAATACAGTAAAAGAAGCTATTTATATTCAAAACTTTGATGGTGTGTTCTTGGATGTTAACGATAGTGCAGTTCAAATGTATGGTTATCCCAAATCCGAAATAATCGGAAGAACACCAGAATTTCTATCGGCGCCGGGCAAAAATAATCTTGATAACCTTCGAAAAACATACGAAAAACTAATTCAACTTGGAGGTACCGCTCAGTTCGAATTTTGGGGTAGAAGAGCAAATGGAGAAATATTCCCAAAGGATGTTATTGTTAGTCGTGGTAAGTATTTTGGCCAAGATGTGTTTATTGCTACTGCTCGAGATATAACTTTGCAGAAACAATTAATCGAAGAATTAACTGAAGCAAAAGACAGAGCAATCGAAAGTGACGCCTTAAAATCTGCATTTTTAGCTAATATGAGTCACGAAACTCGCACACCAATGAATGCTATAATTGGATTTACTCAATTTTTGGAAGATGACGAACTTCAACCAGAAGAAAAGAAAGAATATCTATCAATTATAAATCAAAAAGGAAAAGATTTACTACAACTTATCGACGATATTTTGGATTTGTCGAAAATCGAAGCTGGACAATTAACTTTATTCTTTTCGAATGGTGAAATTTCTTCTGTTCTTTATGAAGTTGTTAAAACTTTTCAATCTCATAAGAAATTTGAAGAATATCATTATGACAAAAAAGTTGATCTTAGAATAGGCAAAATGATTCCAACACCGCTCGAATGTAAGACCGATTTTTACCGTTTAAATCAAGTGCTTAATAACTTAATAAGTAATGCAATGAAATTCACCGACGAAGGTTATGTTGAAGTTGGATATGAGTTATTGGGAAATGAAATCCAATTTTACGTCAAAGATACTGGAATTGGGATTCATCCCGAAAGCATCAGCAAAATCTTTGAACGCTTCCGCCAAGGTGACGAATACTATCATACTCGTAAGTATGGAGGCACAGGTTTAGGATTATCAATTTGCAAGGGTATTGTTGATGTTCTTGGTGGAAATATTTGGGTTGAATCAGAATTTGGAATGGGTTCTACCTTCTTCTTTACAATCAAATATAATCCAATAGATTTAAACCAAGAAGGACTAGTTGAAAAAGTCAAGGCACCTAAACCAATGAAAGAGAAAAGTATTAATGTATTAATTGCAGAAGACGAAGATTCTAATTTTCAGTTAATTCGGCGTGTGCTCGAAAAATACTATGATGTTACAATTGTCCACGCAAGAAATGGACAGGAAGCAGTCAACTTTTGCAAAAATAATGATAGCTTTGATGTTATTTTAATGGACATTCGAATGCCCATTAAAAGTGGGGTTCAAGCTTTCAAAGAAATTAGAGAAAAAGGAATTACAACTCCAATAATAGCTTTAACTGCATATGCATTAATCGAGGAACGAACCAAGTTGCAATCAGCTGGATTTGATGGTTATATTTCAAAACCCTTCAAACGAGAAGATGTTATAAGTATCTTTGAGAATTTAAATTTATCTAAAATAAAGTAATTTAATATTTTTTTTATTTGATAAATAAATTATCTACAATATGTTTATCTTTGGTAAGAGATAGTATCGTTAAGTTTTTTTAATTTTCAATTCTTCTTCACAGCTAATGTTATTTTACTGCAATAATCCTATCTATACCGTCTTCGGGACAACGATTGTGAATTTTCCACGAAGCAGATAAGGTGGTTATTGGAACCGCTAATAACCTTTCTTTGGCTATAAGAATGCCACAAACTCGACATATACCATATGTTTTATCTTTAATTCTCTGCAATGCGTCATCCAATTTCTTGATGTATTCATTGATTCTTTGTATTTGGGCATAAGTTTTTTCTTTTTCCATTGGTTCGCTACCTTGTTCTCCCATATGCATAGAATATATCATACTTTCTTCGGCTAAATCATAGCTATTTAAATCCTCTAATCTTTCTTTCAACATTCTCAACTCTTCCGTTGCTTCGCGCTTTGCCTCGAGAATTACATTTTTGAACATTTCCAAATCTTCATCACTATATCTCACTTGTGGCTTTGGTTGTTGGGGTTGTTCCGATTGTTGTAGTTCTTTTTGTTCGGTTTTTGCTACTTGTGGTTCGGGTGTGGGAGCTGGTTCGGCTTTCTTTGCCTTGGTTGTTTTTTTAGGTTCTGGTTGAGGTTCGGGTGTGGGAGTAGGCTCGGCTTTCTTTGCCTTTGTTGTTTTTTTAGGTTCTGGTTGTGGTTCGGGTGTGGGAGCAGGTTCGGCTTTCTTTGCCTTTGATATTTTCTTTTTTGGTTCCTCTTTTAAATTAACAGTAAATTCCACGTTTTCTTTGACTTTTGGAGCTGGGGAATTCATTATAGCTTTTTTGATTAGATTAGCCTCCTTTTTAATCTCTTTTTCCTTATCCTTTGTAGTTTTTTTCTTGGGTTCAAGAGCAACTTCTTGAGATTTTGGTTGCTTTATTTTATCGGATTTAGTTTGTTTTTGGATGGTATCTTTTGCATTAATTTTTGTTTTTTTCGAAGATACCTCGATAACTTCTTGTACTTGTGCAATTTCTGTTTTATTATTTTTTTTAGCCATAATTATTATCCCTTTTTCTAATTTTTTTCGACAAATATATAAATTTTTGAGTCTAAAAACTCAATTTCTTTAAAATTATTTTGAATTTCCTTGAAATCAATCGAATTTGCTAAGGTTTCGGATTTAATATAATCACTTAATGCCAAAATTGCATCCTTTGTTTTCTCGTCGGAATTGAAATAGATAGAAATTCTATCGGTGACTTCGAAACCACTATCTTTTCTTAAATTCTGAATTTTGCTTACGAATTCTCGGGCTATTCCTTCGTTGATCAAATCTTGATTAAGCGAGGTATCCAATGCAATTGTGAGGTCGTTTTCGCGTGCAACCAACCAACCTTCGATGTCTTGACTAAATATTTCCACATCTTCTAATAAGAAATTGAATTTTTGATCTTTGTACTCCAATTCCAAATTGCCATTTTTTTCAAGCATTATTATTTGATTATTTGTTAGATTGTCGATTGCTTCGGCTGCCAATTTCATCAACTTGCCATATTTTTTCCCCATAACTTTATAATTTGCTTTTGCTTTGCGCTTAATAACATCTGAATTAGATTCGTCGATGAATTCAATTTCTTTTATATTCAACTCGTCAAGAATAATATCCTTGAATTCTAATATATTTCTTCGTTCAGTAGGCGAGTCGATTGGTATTAAAATCCGCTGCAGAGGCTGACGAACTCGTATTTTTGCTTTTTCCCTTAATGAACGAGCTAAATAAACAATTTGTTGTACGGTCGACATTTTATGCTCCAACTCTTTATCGATCAATTCCTCTTGAACCGAAGGATATTTTTCCAAGTGTACAGAAATTGGATCGTCGTCCTTTCTCAATTTTTGGTATAAATCTTCTGAAATAAAAGGAGCAAGCGACGAAATTAAAATTGTCAATTGTTTTAGAACAAAGTATAATGTTTGATAGGCTGCAATTTTTTCATCGTCATTTTCGCCCTTCCAAAACCTTCTTCGATTCCGACGAATATACCAATTCGAAAGTTCATATATAACAAAATCTTGGATTGCGCGATGTGCTTTGGTTAACTCATAGGCGTCCATCAATTCTTTGAACTCTTTGATTAATGTGTATAATCGGGAAATAATCCATTTATCTATTACGGGCCTGTTTTGGACGGGGATTTCGGCACTTTCTCGGTCAAAATTATCAATATTTGCATACATAGCAAAGAAAGAATATGTGTTTGTTAATGACCGTAGAAAATCAGATATAACCGTTTTGGCGATGTCGTCGGCATTGAACAAGGTTGGTTTCCAAGGTGGATTATTAACAAACATATACCAACGAACAGCGTCTGCACCATATTTTTCCATAATTTCGAATGGATCGACTGCATTTCCTTTGGATTTGCTCATTTTCATACCCTTCGAATCCAAGACAAGCTCGTTCACAACTATATTCTTGAAGGCTGGCTTGTCGAATAATGCTGTTGCAATGTTGTGAAGTGTATAAAACCAACCTCGAGTTTGGTCCACTCCCTCTGCAATAAAATCAGCTGGGAATTGACTTTCGAAGAGTTCTTGATTTTCGAATGGGTAATGGAATTGGGCAAATGGCATAGAGCCAGAGTCGAACCAAACATCAATTACTTCGGGTGTTCTTCGGTATTTATAACCATTTTTTATAAAAATAATATTATCAACAAATGGTTTATGCAAATCAATTTCAAAATTACCTTCTTTCACGGGAATTGTTGTTCCATCGTCGTATTCATAAAGACCTTCCATCAACTCGGCAATTGAACCAATTGCAAAATAATCGTTTTTGTCGTTTTCGTTAACCCAAATTGGTAATGGTGTGCCCCAATATCTATCGCGAGATAGCGACCACTCTTTAACTTCTTCTAACCAATTTCCAAAACGACCTTCACCAATTTCCTTCGGTTGCCAATTAATTTGTTTGTTCAATTCGATCATTCTTTCTTTGTATTCGGGGGATTTAATAAACCAAGACTCCCTTGCATAATACATAATAGGATTGCCAGTTCGCCAGCAATGAGGATAGCTATGGACATAATCAAAAGTGGCTCGATATATTTTATCTATGGATTTTAGGTAACGTATAATGTCCTTGTCTGCACCCTCTTCGGTGTGGTCGGGGTATGTAAAGTTTTTGATAGCTCTGCCAGCAAATTCGCCCATATCTTCTGTAAAATGTCCATCTGGTGTTACGGGCTGAATAAAAGGTATAGCAAATTTTTTGGACATTTGATAGTCATCCTCTCCGAATGCAGGTGCAAGGTGAACAATGCCACTTCCATCTTCGGTCGAAACAAAGTCTCCTGGCAAAACTGTCAATGCTTGAGGGTATTTTTCCTTATCGATTTTTGCAAAAGGTAAAATTTGTTCATAACTTGTGCCGATAAAATCGTGGCCTTTGAACTCCATCAAAATTTCTACATCGCCATCCAAAGCAGAAATCCGAGATTTTGCAAGGACCAACTCGTCGATTAATTGGGTTCCATCTTTGAATTTTCTTGTATTTTTTACTAGGACATAATCAATATCCTCTCCAGCAGCTAAAGCAACATTAGCCAATAGTGTCCAAGGTGTTGTTGTCCATACCAAAATATATTTTCCAATCAATTGGTTCAGCGGAGAATCAGTAATTTTCAATTTTAAATAGCAATTTGGATCATTCACATCTTTATATCCCAATGATAGCTCGTGTGAGCTAAGTGGAGTTGCTATTGTGGGAGATTGCGGGACAACTTTAAAACCTCTGTAAATTAGCCCTTTCGACCAAAATTGTTTTAATGCCCACCAAACCGATTCGATATATTCATTAGTACAAGTAACATATGCAGAGTTTAAATCGACCCAATACCCCATTCTCTTGGTTAAGTAATTCCAACCACGCTCCTTATTAATATTTTCATAAACAAAGCTTTTGCAAGCAGCATTAAACTTATCTACTCCATAAACTTCAATTTCTCTTTTATCTTTTAATCCAATTTTTTTCTCCAACGAAAGTTCTACGGGGAGTCCGTGAGTATCCCAGCCAGCTTGACGGCGAACATAATAACCATTTAACGACTTGTAACGGCATACTGCATCTTTGATAGTGCGTGCTAATACGTGATGTATTCCAGGTTCTCCATTCACAGTGGGAGGTCCCTCGTAAAAACTAAATGGAGGGTTGTTTTTATTCATTTCTAAATTTTTTTCGAAAATTTGGTTTTTCTCCCAAAACTTTAGTATGTTGTGTTCATTACTGGAATAGGAGAAATCATCGCTAAATAATTCAAACTTTTTCAATTTGAATACC
>Ga0124948_1139216_pt1 | contig 9679 bp, 10 predicted proteins | sample YNPNP_2100MetaT_FD_92948 | JGI IMG/M metagenome (GOLD analysis project Ga0124948, IMG submission 92948) | Anoxygenic and chlorotrophic microbial mat microbial communities from Yellowstone National Park, USA - YNP NP_2100 MetaT (Metagenome... ...
AAAATTTTTAACAAGACAAAAAGGAGGAATGTCTTGTAGGGGGATTAGCGTGGTGAAAAAACTTATAGTAAATGCAGACGATTTTGGTTATAATGAAAAAATTAACCAAGGAATTATCGTAGCGCATAAAGATGGAGTTGTTACATCTACAAGTTTAATGGTTACAAAAGATGGTTTTGACAATGCGGTAAATTTAGCAAAAGAAAATTCTAAACTTTCTTTAGGGATACATCTTGATTTGGACGAGTTTTTTGAGATAGACCATACACGTGGCAAAATAATTGGATTTAAACAAAATCCTGTAGATAATATTAAGATAGAAGCAGAGATAAAGAGACAATTTGATACAATTTTTTCAAAAGGTTTAAAACCAGACCATTTAACAGGGCATCATCATGTGCATATGATAAAAGAAGTTTTTGAGATATTGGTTCCGTTGATGAAACAATACAATATTCCATCAATAAGGTTTAATAAAAAAATTTCTTATAACATAAATATTTATGAACAACAAAAGAAATTGTTAGATGAAAACAATATTATTTACCCGCCACATTTCATTGAAGGATGGTATTGGGGCAATATTGATGAACCGTTTACTTTAGCAGAGTTAATGACACATCCTGGTTATGGGGAGTTATGGCGTGAATATGAACTTTTAGCCAGTTGTGATACAAAGTTAAAAAATTATTTAAGAGAAAAAAATGTTCAACTAATTACATATACAGAATTAGTTGAAGAATTGAGATTAAGAACAAATTGAAATTTGTATATAAAATAGTTATTGAATATAATGGTAAAAAATTTTTTGGTAGTCAACGGCAAGGTTCTTTGAGAACAGTAGAAAAAAGTTTATATTCAGCAATAAAAAAAGTTTTAAACAAAGGTTTTGATATAACAATTTCTTCTCGGACAGACAGTGGAGTTCACGCGTTAGGCAATGTGGTACGTTTGAGGACAAATTTTTATATAGAAACGAAACAATTTTTAAATAGGGTGAACAATTTTTTGCCTCAGGACCTAAAAATTATAAGTGTTTCAAGGACAAGAAGTGGTTTTAATCCAAGGAAAGATGTTAAGTATAAAGTTTATAAGTATAAAATTTATAATCGCAAGATTCCGTCAGTTTTGTTTAAAGATTTTGTTTGGAATGTTAGTTATGATTTAGATATAAAAAAAATGTTGGAAGCAAAAAAAATTGTTGAAGGGAATAAGAAGTACAATTTTGCTACAACAAAAGAATATACTCAATCCACCAAAAGTACAGTTTGTGATTTAAAAATAAAGATAAAAAAAAGTGGTAATTTTATAGAAATATTATTTATCAGCAACAGGTTTTTAAACAAAATGGTAAGGAATTTAGTAAGTTTGTTGGTAGAAATTGGCCGTGGGAAAATTTTAGTTAACGATTTAAAAAATATAATGAACCAATGGCAGTATTGTAAACTTTGTCCTGCTCCACCAAACGCATTGACTTTGGTAAAAATTGTGTATTAGAGATTCTATGGTGCTAAAGTTTAAATTCAGTTTTTATATAACGAAATTTTATGTATGAAGTTTAATTTATTTAGGGTTGAGAAAGTTAGAATTTATGATATAACTTTTAAGTGTTGAGAGTAAAGTTTTGATAAAACGTACCTGAAGCAATCGGTTAATTTAGTGTTGTAGTGATACTTTTTCAAAGGTAAATAGTTAATTTTGAGAGGTAATTTTATGGTAGAAAAAAGTTTTGTAAAAAACATATTTGAAAATTTGATGCATATAATAAAAGATACTGCAAAAATAGTTGAACAAGATGCAGTTTATGGTGTTAGAATAGGCAAGGCAAAGATTAAAGAGATGCAGTATGAACAAAAAAAGTTGCAACAACTTATAAACATTGGTAGAAGGACATATTTTTTATACAAAAAAGGTGAAATAAAAGATTTACAACTAAAAGAGTTGTGTAAACAAATGGCTATATTAGAAAACAGTTCTAAGACATATCATCGTATGTCGCAGGAATATAAAAAGAATATAAAACTTTAAATGAACAAGTTAGGATGTATAATTTTAGCAGCTGGAGAGGGAACAAGAATGAAATCTTGTGTCCCGAAAATGCTTTTTGACATATGTGGCAAAACAATAATTGAACATGTTATAGAAACAGTATTAAAACTTGAAGTAGAAAAAATTTATATTGTAGTTGGGTATCAAAAAGAACAAATAAAATATAAGATAACAAGTTCGTTACAAAAAAATTTTTTATCAAAAATAATTTTTGTAGAACAACCGAAACAGTTAGGTTCTGGTGATGCGGTTTTACAAACAAAAAAATATGTTTCAAAAAATATAAATAGTTTATTAATAATTTCTGGCGATGTTCCGTTGATTACAAAAGATACATTAGAAAAGTTGATAAGAACACAACAGAAGAACAATGTTGATGGTTGTGTTTTGACTACTAAAATACCAAATCCGTACTCTTATGGTAGAATTATTAGAGACAGTTTTGGTAGGTTTGAAAAAATTGTTGAAGAAAAAGATGCTTCAGAACAAGAAAAAATTGTTAAAGAAATAAATTCTGGGATTTATATATTTAAACTACCAGTTTTGTGGCAAAACTTAAAAAAAATTACTCCTAACAATAAAAAGAAAGAGTATTATTTGACAGACGTTATTAAATATCTGAACACAAAAACAACTTTTACAACGGAAGATTATGTAGAGTTAAAAGGTGTTAATACGAGAGCAGACCTTGCTGAAGTTGAAAACATTGTTAGAGAAAAGTTGTTATACAACTTAATGTTAAACGGGGTAAGTATATATTTGCCGCAGACGGTTTATGTAGATTATTATACAAAAGTTGGTCAAGATAGTATAATTTATCCTAATACAACGATAACAAATTCTGTTGTAAAAAATAATTGTATCCTTGGTCCGAGTAGTGTTATAGAAAAATCTTTTGTAAATAGTGGTACGAAAATAATTTGTTCTTTTGTTTCTGAAACACAAATAGGCAAAAATTGTAAAATAGGTCCTTTTGGCCGTATAAGGCCTAAAACAGAAATTTTTGATAATGTATCGGTAGGCAATTTTGTTGAAATAAAAAATAGTATAATAAAACAAGGCACTAAAGTGAATCATTTATCGTATATTGGTGATACAGAATTGTGTGAAGAGGTTAACATTGGAGCTGGGACAATTACTTGCAACTATGATGGGAAGAAAAAACATAAAACTTTTATAGGCAAAAAAAGTTTTATTGGTTCAAACTCTAACCTAATTGCTCCAATAAAAATTGGCAATAATGTAGTAGTTGCTGCAGGGTCAACTGTTAGTAAAGATATTCCAGATAATACTTTAGCGATAGAACGTAGTACTGAAGTTCATAAAAAGAATCACAAAATAATTAAAAAACTTTATGAATGAAAAGTTGAATAATAATTTAGAGTGCAAAACTCCAAATTTGGAGAGGTTTTGTGCTACTTTGTTAGATAAAATATTTAATTGTTCAAAGGTAAAATGATGAATAGTGAAATAAAGATTATTCCTGGGACAGCAAACAAAGATTTGTATAACGAAATTATAAAGTGTTTAAATTTGCCCGAGAGTAAAATATTTATAAGTAGATTTGCTGATGGCGAGATTATGGTAAAAGTTGACGAAAATATTCGTGGTAGGGATTGTTTTATCATTCAACCGACGTGTCCTCCAGTGAACGAAAACTTGATGGAATTACTGATTATTGTAGATGCCTTGAAACGTGCTTCTGCAGCAAGAATTACTGCTGTAATACCATATTTTGGTTATGCAAGACAGGATAGAAAAAGTGCTCCACGGGTTCCAATAACTGCCAAACTTGTAGCAAACCTTTTAGTTGCTTCTGGTATTAACAGAATTTTGGCGTTAGATTTGCACACGGGACAGTTACAAGGTTTTTTTGATATTCCGGTAGACCATTTATATGCTACACCTGTTTTTTTAGAATATTTTAATAAACATCCGGATTTTATCAACAGAGACGAAATTGTAGCAGTATCGCCAGATGCTGGTGGCCTAGAGCGGACATTAGCATTTGCAAAACGGTTAAACATTTCGTTAGCGATTGTAGACAAACGTCGTCCTTCGCCGAATAATGCTGTTATTATGAACATAATTGGTGAAGTTAAAAATAAAACAGCAATAATTTTTGATGATATGGTAGACACAGGCGGAACTTTATTAAAAGTTGTGGATAGATTATATAAAGAAGGAGCAAAAAAAGTTTATGCAGCAGCAACGCATGGTGTTTTAAGTCAGGATGCAGATAAAAAAATTCAAGAATCGCAGATTACGGGTTTAATATTAACAAATACGATACCGTTAGGAAATAAAGTTAGAGAAAAGATAAAAGTTTTATCTGTAGGAAATATTTTAGCAGAAGCTATTAAACGTATTCACGAAAATATTTCAATAAGTGAATTGTTTGTTTGAGACATTGTAACTAAGTAGTACTTTTTGCAAAAGACTTTAAAAAGAAGAAAAAGGAGAAAAGTATATGACTACAGAATTAGAAATATTAGCTGAAGAAAGACCCTTGATGACAAAATCGCAGTTAAAAGAAAAAAGGAAGCAAGGTTTTATCCCAGCGATTTCTTATGGTGCAGATAAAAAAAATATTCCTGTATTTGTGAAATATAAGAACATTTTAGACATAACAAAAAAAGTTACTTTAACAGGAACAATTTTAAATCTTAAGATAAGTGACAAAACGTATCCTGTAATTATAAAAGAGATTCAAAAAGATTTTGTGACCAACATTCCTACACATATAGATTTTCAGATAATTTCTATGAAAGAAAAAATTGAAGTAAAGATTCCAATAAAACTTATTGGAGAAGAAGAAGCAGTAAAACTTACAGGCGGTATGGTAGATTTTCCTATGAGAGAAGTTAGGATAAAATGTTTACCTAAAGATATTCCACAACACATAGAAATTAATGTTGCAAATTTAAAAATTGGAGAAGGTATTTATGTAAAAGATTTAAATCAAGAAAAGTATACAATTTTAGAAGATCAAAATGCTATTGTTGTTCACGTTATAGCAAAAAAGATTGAAGAGGTTACTTCGTCAACTGCAGAAACAACAGTTGCAGGTCCTCAAGAACCGGAAGTTATTGCTAAAGGTAAGAAACCAGAAGAAAGTGTTTCAGAACAAGGGACACAAAAGTCAGAAGATAAGTCTTCTTCAGAAAAATCTTCGACGAAACAGTCAAAGTAGGGGATTAAACAATGGGTATAAAATTAATTGTAGGTTTGGGCAATCCTGGAAGAGAACATATTTATGACAGGCATAATTTAGGTTTTATGTTAGTAGATTATATTGCTCACGAGTTAGGTTTTAAACTTTTTAACCACAGAGATTTTGCAATAGGAAGAACAAAAATTTGTGGTAGGGAAATAAATTTTTTAAAACCGTTAACTTTTATGAACCTAAGTGGACTTGCGGTGGAACAATATGTTAGCAAAAAAGAAATTTCTCCTCAAGAAGTTTTGGTTATAGCAGATGATTTTAATTTACGGTTTGGGATTTTTAGATTACGTCAACGAGGTTCTTCAGGTGGGCATAAAGGTATTGAGTCAATAAGAGAATGGTTAAAAACAGAATGTTTTTGTAGGTTGAGAGTTGGTATAGGACCTGTGCCGAAAAATGTTGATGCAAAAGATTTTGTTTTAGAAAAATTTTCGAGGGATGAATTACCGTTATTGGCAGAGATAAAAAAAGAATTTGTCCCGTTTATAAAGAAAGTTATAAGAACAGGGGTAAATAATTTAACTTTAGATGTGTTAGCAAATAAGAGGTTAAACGATTGAAAACATGGGTGGTTAGCTCAGTTGGTTAGAGTACTGCTTTGACATGGCAGGGGTCACAGGTTCAAGTCCTGTACCACCCAGTTTTTACATTAAGAAATTTTTATTAAGAATTGGTAAATTAAAAAATTATAAAATGGACAAAAAAACAAATTCACGTGTGCAAGAACAAGAATTAGAAATTTTACGTCATTCTACAAGCCATATAATGGCTTCTGCAGTAAAAGAACTTTTCCCTGAAACAAAATTAGGTATTGGTCCTTCGATTGAAGATGGATTTTATTACGATTTTTATCTTGAAGAAAAACTTACTCCTGAAATACTTCCAAAGATTGAACAAAAAATGAGAGAGATTATAAATAAAAATTATAGTTTTGAACGTCAAGAACTCTCCAAACAAGAAGCAATAAAATTGTTTTCAGAAAAAGGTGAGAAGTTTAAGTTAGAATTGATTTCAGAAATCCCTGATGAAAAAGTTTCTATTTATAAACATAATGGTTTTATAGATTTATGTCGTGGGCCACATGTAGTATCTACAGGTGTTGTAAAACATTTTAAATTATTGTCAATAGCAGGAGCATACTGGCGTGGGGATGAAAAAAGGGAACAGTTACAACGTATTTATGGCACTGTGTTTAATACAAAACAAGAGTTAGAAGATTATCTTTTAAGGTTAGAAGAAGCAAAAAAGCGTGATCATAGAAAGTTAGGTAGAGAATTGGAATTATTTGATATTTATGAACAAGAATTTGGTAGTGGGTTAGTTTTTTGGTTACCAAAGGGTGCAATTGTTCGCAAAATTATTGAAGATTATTTAAAAGAGTTTCATTTAAATAATGGATACAAATTAATTTACACGCCACACATTGCAAAATCAAGTTTGTGGGAAACTTCTGGTCATTTAGGTTTTTATAAAGAAAATATGTTTGCAGGAATTGATGTTGAAGGACAGGATTATATTATAAAACCGATGAATTGTCCAGGGCATATTTTGATTTACAAGTCGCAGATAAGGTCGTATCGTGATTTGCCAATAAGATTATTTGAATTAGGGACTGTTTATAGATATGAAAGATCCGGTGTTTTACACGGTTTAATGCGTGTTCGCGGGTTTACACAGGATGATGCACATATTTTTTGTACTAAAGACCAACTAGAGACAGAAATTTTAGGTTTATTAGAAACAATTACAAAATTTTTAAGTAAGTTTGGGTTTACTGAGTATGGTATAACTTTGTCCACAAGGCCAAAAGATTCTATTGGAGAACAATGGGTTTGGGATTTAGCCCAAGAATCATTAAAAAAATCGTTAGAGAAATCTAATTTGGAATATGAAATTGACGAAGGTGGTGGTGCATTTTATGGTCCTAAGATTGATTTAAAAATAAAAGATGCTATTGGCAGGTTGTGGCAGTGTTCTACGATACAGGTTGATTTTAATTTACCAAGTAGGTTTGATATTAGATATAGAAGTTCTGAAGGGAAAGATGAGTATGTAATAATGGTTCACAGGGCGATGTTAGGGTCGTTGGAAAGATTTTTTGGTGTATTGATAGAACATTATGCTGGAGCATTACCATTATGGTTAGCACCGGTTCAGATAAAAATTTTACCTATAAGCGACAAATATAACGATTTTGCTGAAAAAATAAAGTTAGAATTGGAAAAGAATGGTTTTCGTGTTGAAGTTGACAATTTATCAAACACATTGCAATATAAAATTAGGGCTGCAGTAGCACAAAAAGTTAATTATTTAGTAATATTAGGAGAAAAAGAAGTTTCAGAAAATGTTGTTTCAGTAAGAAAATATAATGAAAAAAATATAGAAAAATTTTCTATTAATGATTTTGTTGAAAAATTAAAAAAAGAAACTCATGTATAATTAAATGAGTAATACGGAGGGAAAAAATAGTAATGGACTTTAGAAAAATAAGGATAAATCAGTACATAAGAGCAAAAGAAGTTCGGGTAGTAGATGAAAGTGGTAATTATTTAGGTGTAATGTCACCACAAGAAGCATTTAAAAAAGCGCAGGAACAAGGACTTGATTTAATAGAAATTGCTCCGTTAAGCAACCCGCCTGTGTGTAAAATTATGGATTTTTCTAAGTTCAAGTATTTGACGGAAAAAAAAGAGAAAGAACAACGTAAAAGTCAAAGGTCTCATGATTTAAAAGAGATGTATATCCGTCCTGTAATTTCTGACCATGACTTACAAGTAAAACTTAGTCATATAAATGATTTTTTTAAACATGGTTATGGAACAAAAATTATAATACGTTTTATGGGAAGAGAACAGGAGTTTATGAAAGAAAATTCAGAAAAATTGTTACAAAAAATTAGTTTAGGAATTTCTGAAAATGGTGTTGTTGAAAAAAAATTAGTTGATAAAAACAAGATTACGTTATTAGTTTTACCAAAGAAAAAATAAGTTTTTAATAATCAAACAATGGGGAGGTGATGTTTTTAATATGAAACACAAACTAAAATCGCACAGTGGGGCAAAAAAAAGATTTAAAATAACATCTTCAGGAAAAGTGAAGTATAAAAAGTCAGGACTAAGACATTTGTTAACAGGTATGTCATCAAAACAAGGTAGGAAGTTACGTAAAATGGCTGTGTTATCAAAAGTAAGTTCTGAGGCAATAAAGAAACAGTTGCCGTACGGATAGGAATAAAAAATAGAACTTTATAAAAATTAAGATTTAAAATATAAATTTAAAAAATTTAAAAGGGGGAAATAAAAAAAATGAAGATGATATTAAAAAAAATTTCTATATTAATGTTGTTAACATTTTTTGGTATAAAATTAAGTTTTGCAGAAGAAGAAAAGTTAATAGTAACTTCAGTTAGTAAGATAACAGGTGATATGTACGAAATAGTGTTAAATGATATGATTGTGATAAAAGAAATAAAACTAAAGAAAACAAAAATTGGACAAAGAGAAATTGTAAACTTACAGTTTCCAGAATATATTTCAAAACGAGGAAAAGTTTTTCCACAAGTTACGGTATTATCAAAAGATTTAACTGACAGAATTACTTCAGCGATAATAACATCTAAAGTAGAACAGTTACCCGCACCTGTCGAACCAAGTTATAAGGTAAACAAATTTTCTCCTTTTAGAAGATCAGACTCAAAACTAAAAATTTTTGCTTCAGTAATTTTTGCAAATTCGCTTGAAGTAGAATGTAAAGTTATGGAAGGAAGAAAAGGTCCGTGGATATCATGGCCTTCAAGAAAAGATGAGACAAGTGGTAAATATTTAAAACAAGTTGTGTTTAAATCAAAAGAATATCAAAAAAAGGTTGAAAACGATTTGTTGAACAGGTATAAAACAAGTAGTTCTGAATCTTCTTCTGGAGATGATGACGAATAATGTTAAAAAGATAGGTTTTGTTTACGATTCTAAGACAGAATATTTGCGGTCAATACAGAAGAACAAAACTTATTCTAAAAAATTTTTAAAAGAATTTGTAGCAGAGTTTGATACTGAAGAAACTATTTCAGAGATAATTTATGCTTTAAACAGTGCGGGATACAAAGTTGAAAAAATTGGCAATGTATCAAAATTGCTAAAAAAAATTTTTCAAGGAAAACGGTGGGATATTGTATTTAATATTGCCGAAGGAATTTGTGGAAGAAATAGAGAATCACAGGTCCCGTTGTTATTAGAAATGTTTAATATTCCATATATTGGTTCTGACGCATTAACAATGGGGCTTACATTAGATAAAACAGTTGCAAAAAAAGTTGTATCTTATCATGGTATTTTAACACCTCCTTTTGTTCAAATAAAAAATTTGACAGAAATAAAAAAAGTATCTAAAAAAATTTCCAAAATAAAA
>Ga0124948_1002864_pt1 | contig 9495 bp, 8 predicted proteins | sample YNPNP_2100MetaT_FD_92948 | JGI IMG/M metagenome (GOLD analysis project Ga0124948, IMG submission 92948) | Anoxygenic and chlorotrophic microbial mat microbial communities from Yellowstone National Park, USA - YNP NP_2100 MetaT (Metagenome... ...
CGATTTTAATGATACAATTGATAAATTACTTAATTTAGTATAAAATCAATTATTATGGCAAAAAAGTTTGTTTATAGATTAGAATCTTTGTTGCAATTACGTCAACAAAATACTCGAATTGCCAAAACCGAGTTCGCTCTTGCCCTAAACGAAAGAGCGAACAAGGAAAAGCAAATTAATGACCTAATTGAATACAAAAATGAGCTAAATTCTATGAATTTACAATCACTAAAAATTACAGATTTAATATATCTTCAATCGCATAAACAATCAATTGTTGAATTAACAAAACAACTCGAGGAACAAAAAAATATATTATTGGAAAAAGAACGCATCAAACAACAAAAGTATTTAATTGCCTTGCAAGAAGAAAAAGTATTAACTAAACTAAAAGATAAAAAAATTGAGGAACACATCCGTAAATTAAATAAAGAAGAACAAATTCAGTTGGATGAAATTGCACTTAAAACTAAAAGCATAACCTGATTATGAATCATAAAACTGCAATAATCATATTTTTAGCATTAGTTGCCTTTATTGTCATTATTTTAGTCGGATTTATGTTTGTTTATTCTATAGATCCATCTTTATTAGGTTTTGAACCCAAATACACAATTGCTGACTCATTAAAAATTCAAAATGAAAAGAAATTATTACCAAAAGTAGAAAAATACCTACTTACACAATCTCAATACGAAAAATTCTTGAAACAAATAGAAGAATTACAAAAAGAAATTAGCCAAAAAGATAAACAAATCGAAGATTTAAAGGCAAAGAAGGAAACTTTGTACAAGGAAATTTATACAAAAGAGGAATTAGTAAAACAGCGAGAAAATTTAGTTGATTCAGTTGAGGCATTAAAAAAGGCAATTAGCGAAAGATTTCAAGAAATAAGTCAATATAAGGATAGTATTTTAAAATTGAATAGAAAAATTGATTTAACCCAAAAAGAACTCAAAACAAAAGACGAAAAAATCGCACAAATCGAAAAGGCTTTTAATCGCCAAGTTGACTCTTTAAAGTTGGAGAATTTTAGACAATTTTCGGAAATGTTCAAAACCGCACCACCACGCGAAATTGCTCGAATACTCGAACAAATCGACGAAAGAGACGCCGCCCGAATACTTAAAATGTTACCCAAAAAACAAGCTGGCAAGATTATTGAAGCACTACCTCCAGACCGAGCAGCAGTTATTATGCTGTTAGGTAGTGGTCAATAAAAAGCAGGATGCTCAATGAAAATTAAACAAATCGAAAAAGGCTCGGCAGAGCCAATTTTTGAAGTTTTACAAAAACTAAACAAAAATGAATCCAATTCGGGAAGTTCGGATGCTTTCGAAATTGTTCTAGCATTATTCACGAATACATTATCTAAATTAAATATTCAAGAAACTCAATCGAGTTCATTCAGCGAAAAGCAAGAGTTCTTTAATAATTCCCAAATTAATCAATTCTTTCAGCAACTTTTTAAAAATATCAATAACCAAATATCTTCCGAGTTAATTAATTTTAACAATTTAAAAACAAATATATCAAGCGATATAGCAAATCCTAAGTTATTATTGGAACAATTGATATACTTAAAAAATCTAACTCAACAAAACAATAATCTTAATAGTAAAATCAAAACTATATTAATCAATTCACTACCTAAAGAAATTATTCAATTTCTCAAAGATGATAAAATAAATCTTACATCAAATACTCAAAATGAGTTATTGCAAATTGCCAAGATATTCGAAAAAATTCAAAATAATACAAATAATCACATAAAATCCATTGTGATAGAGAATACTGACTTGCAGGCACACAAGGTTGAGAGAATTGAGGACACTTTCCCAAATATCGTAAACAAAGAAAATAAAACTAATGCAGAGAAATCTACAGAACAATCAACTAACGAGAAATCAAGTGAGAAAATCCAAATAAAACAAATTAATAAACATAGAACTGAATTCCCACAACAAAACACTCAATCAAGTGGAATCACGAAAGAACAAGGGAGTAAAATAAGCGTTCTAACACCGAACGAGCTTTTCCAAGAACAAAAATCATTAAAAACCAAAAATATTAATAATAATTTGCAAAATAACGCAATTGATTATAAGAACGATAACTCTTCCAATGAAATTGAAAGTATAATCACCAATAACAAAAACACTGAAAAATCTTTTTCAAATGATTTCTCGGAAATATCAAATAGTTCGCAAGAATTATCCAACAATGAAAGCCGAATAATTTCCCAAGAAATTAAAACCAAAAGTAATGTAGATTTTTTAAATCCAAAAATGAATAATTTCACTCCAAAAACAAGCAATTATACCATATTTAGTTCTGTACGCCCAAACGAAGTTCCTTACTACATTGTTCGAATGAGTAATAGCATTAGGGAAGGAGGAAATTACCGAGCAATAATGAATTTAAAACCCGAAAATCTTGGCTCGATATTTGTAAATTTAACAATGAAAGATGATGTTTTAAATATAATAATTAAAGCAGATATGCAGCAAACACTTGAAAAAATTGATAAATCAGTCGCTCAATTGAAAGAAGCCTTGGCTAGCAGTGGTTTTAAGTCGGATAATATTAACCTAAAAGTTGAATCAAATCAGACAGATGTCCAAAATTATTCAAGCAACAGCAGAGAATTTGATTCCCCAAATCGACAAAAACAAAACCAAGAACTACGAGAAATGATTCAACGAATTCAACAATACGAACACATCTTAAGTTTAGTTAAGCAACAGGAGGTTGTTGAATGATTCAGGATGTAAGCAATATGAAATCGCAAAATAACGAAATGATAACTCCAAAGGCAATCGGCAATTCTAAATTGGGAAAAGATGAATTTTTAAAGCTATTAACATTTCAACTGAAAGCACAAAACCCATTGAAGCCATATGATAATCAAGAATTTGCTGCACAATTAGCACAATTTTCCCAATTAGAACAACTCACTGATATTCGAACACTGTTGGAGGAACAAAAGAACTCTAATAATTTGTTTGCTCAAAGTTTGACCAATTCAGCTATACCGGGATTATTAGGCAAAACTGGTATAATTGCGGGAAACACTTTAAATTTAGAAACTTCTGATAAAGCAAACATTGGGTTCAATGTTCCGATCAATTACGACAAAGGATTAATTCGAATTTACGATAACAATGGATTTTTGGTACGCACGATGGAAGTCGATAAACAGCACTTAACAAAAGGCAAGCAAATAGTTGAATGGGACGGAAACGATGACAATGGAAATAAAGTTGCCTCCGGAAAATATTCGTTTGATGTTGTTTTAACAGATAGCAAAGGGACTTCGACAAATGCAGAATGTTTTACTATGGGTAAAATCACCGCTGTTAGGTTCAATATTGATGGAACATATTTGATTATCAACGACACAGAAATTCCATTCAACAGAATTGCTGAAATTATTAACGAGTAAAATAGGTCGGGAGAAAAAAATATGCCCGAAATCAATGGAATTCAAGTGCCGTTTATTCCTATTGGCGGGAATCGTGAACTAAAACATTCACCAGCCAAAGTTATAAGTGGCAATAACTTAATTGATTTCAAGCAGATTTTTAATGAAGAACTAAAAAAAGTAAAGTTTTCGGGACATGCTCAAACTAGGATGATTTCGCGGGAAATTGATTTAGATAATACTCAAATTGCTCGATTGGAACAAGCAATCGAGAAAGCCGAAGCAAAAAAATTGCAAGGAGTCACTCATTTTGCTCGACGACACAGCTTTGATAGTGAATATCCCTAATCGAACTGTAATAACGATGTTCGATAAAGAGCAATTGACCGAAAACATTATAACAAATATCGATTCAGCATTATTTGCTTGAAACAGTTGAATGGGTTGGACCCAAATTTAAAATTTGGGAGACCCAGAAAAGATTTCGAACGACCGAGAAATCTAAAATTTTAGGACAAAACTAATTCAAGGAGGATAAAAAATGGGTCTTATTAGATCCCTTTCGATTGGAACTAGTTCGCTAAAAGCACATCAAAAAAAATTTGATGTAATATCGAACAATATTGCTAATGCAAGTACAGTTGGCTACAAATCAAACCGTGCAAATTTCGAAGAAGAATTTAATCAGATATACACTCGTGGTCGCAAGCCATTCGAATCAGGTGGAACTGGCGTTGGAGGTCTTAATCCTTTGCAAATGGGATTGGGTGTTTCTGTTGGGAGCATCCAACAAAATATGCAGCAAGGGGTGATTGAATCAACAGATAGACCATTAGATTTGGCTATTGCTGGCGACGGCTTTTTTGTTTATGATATTTATGGAACTGAAAAATATTCACGTGCAGGAACAATAAACCACGATAAATTGGGATACTTCGTAGATGCCAATACTGGTGGTTTCTTGCAAGGTTGGAATGTTACTTTGGATGCAAATGGCAAAATTGTTCGTGATTCTGAGGGTAATACCGTGCTTCAAGGTAAAATGGGAAATTTAAAGATATCGAACGATATTATCTCGCCACCTCAACAAACTAAATTGGTAACCCTCAAAGGCAATTTGAATTCCAATATGATAGCTGGTGATACGCGAAAAACAAGCATTAATATTTTTGATAATATTGGCGGTGTACATACTTTGGAATTAGTATTTACCAAAACAGCAACAACTAATCAATTTACTTTAACTGGAACTATTGACGGAAAAACATTGGCAATTCCAACTGCACAACAAACGGTAACATTCAATTCCGACGGGACATTAAATTCACCAACTTCAATAACAGTTAGCTCGAATGATATCAACACAGCACTTGGAGTGAACGTGTTTAGCACAACCAATAATTTAAAATTACAATTAGCTCCACCCAATCAACTTTTGAGCGGCATAACACAATATTCAATGCCAAGTTCGGCAAGCTTTGCTACCCAAGATGGTTTTAAAATGGGGACATTGGAAGATTTAACCGTTGATGATATGGGAAATGTATGGGGAGCATTTACTAACGGTCAAAGCGAAGTTTTAGGTCGGATTGCATTAGCCCAATTCCAAAACCAAGAAGGGTTGGTCCGAGATGGTAGTAATATGTTCGTTCCATCACCAAACAGTGGTTATGCAAGAATTGGAACTGCAGTAGATATCTTTCAGTCAACAAAAATCAAAAGTAATGCATTGGAACAATCGAATGTAGACATTGCTTCACAATTCACTGATATGATTTCCACACAAAGAGCGTTCGAAGCAGCTTCGCGAACAATTACAGTTTCGGATACTTTACTTGGAGAAATCAACAACTTAAAACGATAGTAAGTACTTTTATTTGATGTAACCCAAACTACGAAAGTGAAACACATAATAAAACATCGGATGGTATTCCTACCTCCGATGTTTTTTATGGTTATTTTGCTAAATTCTTACGAAAAATTATACTAATTCTAATTGACATTTCTTATTTTTTACCTCCCAATTCGTCAGCTAATTTGCTTGCGTCATATAGATTTCGCAGAGCATAGAGAATAAAATTGGAATGAACGCTAACTGCTCTGTTGGCTGTTATATCATAAATATAATCTCCAGGCAGGCTTTCGATATTTCCATCAAAAACAATTCCAACAATCTCGGCATTTTTATTGATTGTTGGTGAGCCGCTATTGCCTCCAATTATATCACAAGTTGATACAAAATTAACAGGTGTTGATAAATCCAGTCTTGACAATCTATCCCAAAATCTTTTTGGAAGTTGAAAATCTCCTTTGTTCCCAAACGAAACAGCTCTGTCGAACATACCGTAGAGTGTTGTGAATGGTGGTGCAATCGTTCCATTCATAGGATAACCTTTGACAGTTCCATATGTTAGACGCAAAGTAAAGTTGGCATCGGGATATTTTGTTTTGCCATATACTAAAAACCGTGCTTCGGCAATTTTTTCTTCTGCTTCTTTTAGTTTACTTTCGTAATTGTCGCGATATTCTTTTTCGTCGTTGCGAAGGTAATCATCAACTTTTAGTGCTAATTTTATCATAGGGTCATCAGATTTTTTCAATGCTTCGATACCTCCTTCGAACAAAGATTTGCGGTATTCTATGTCATCCAATTTTGTTTCGTCAATCAGTTTGTTGACAACTTGTCGTGGATCTGAGCCTTCGAATAACATACGCCAAAATTCATCGGTTACATCTAATTTGCTTAGTGAATATTTCACACTTGCCCAAGTTAGAGCTTTGTCTACATCTTTGTAAATTGGTGCTGGCGATAATAACCTAAATTTTATTCCAGGCAAAGCAGCATCGTTATATCCAGGCAATCTTTCATCATTTGGTTTTGTACTCTCTTTAGCGTACCTCACCATACCTAAAGCAATACCAAACAAACGAGAACCAAAGTTGCGGTATTCGCGTTTGTAGTATTTGGTTTGATACAAATTAATTAATTCTTCGATTTGATCGAAGTATTTCATATATTGCTTTGCCAATTCAGAATTTTGAAGAATACGTCCTCTAAAATCTTTTTCCTCGTTTTCTTTTAAAACCATCAATTCAGGATTTTTTAAGCCGTTAAGTTGACCAATTGCTGCTTTTTTGCTGTTTTCGTATCCAAATTGGTAAATCAATGCACGACGAGCTTGTTCTTCGCCACCACGAGCATAATTAGCCAAAGCATCCAAAGTAGTTTGAATCCATTCCAAACGATGTGGGATGGAGTAATCACGAGCAAATTTTATTTGTGCATAGGTCTTTAGTCGACTTGTGCGACCAGGATGACCCGACATAAATACCAATTCATCAACTGCTGCACCGTTTTTACTCCACTTAAAGTAATTATCAGTTTTCAATGGTTTATCGTTTTCGTAGACACGGAAAAATGTTACATCCAAGTTCCAGCGCGGATAGGTGAAATTGTCATAGTCTCCGCCAAAATACGCAGCATTTCGCTCGGGTGCAAATACTAACCTTACATCAGTATATTTTTTGTACTGATAAAGCCAATATTCACCACCATTATAGAAATTGACCACATCAGAACGTAGACCCGTTTTTTGGAAGTATTCTGTTTCGATTTTGTCGATTTCTTTCGAACGGGCTTCGTTGATTTCCTTTGCTGTTTGTAAATCCTTTGATGCATTTTTAACTCTTTCGGTTACATCAATCATATTAACTAATACATTCACCTCCAAGTCCTTGCATTTCAATTCTTCTGCGTAAGTTTTTGCATAAAATCCATTAGTGACATAATCTTTTCCTTCTGTAGATAGTTTAGTAATCTGTCCTACTCCTACGTGATGATTGGTCATCACCAAACCATCCGGTGATACGAAAGAACCCGATCCTCCGTCCATAAATCGAACCGAAGATAACCTTACTTTGTCCAACCACTCTTTTGTTGGCTTAAAGTTGTATTTTTCTTCAATTTGTTGTAGAGGTAAATTGAAGAATGTCCACATACCTTCTTCACTGCGGGCAAAGAACGAAATGGATATTAATGAAAATGCAATAATTAAAACTTTTTTAAACATTATTTTTGTAAACTCCTTTTAATTAATGTAATACGGTAATGATAAAAGAACATTTTCTTTTTTAGAAATTTCAAGCAATGTAATATTGTATTTAATCTGCTGTTGCATAAAAGAAGGCAAAGAGTTGTATATTTTTTGTGCCAAATCCAAATCAGTATTTCGAGCTAATTGTCCAAATGAATTATGAGAATTGAAATTCCGACCAAAATTTCGAATGAATTTGATAAATTCCTCGATTGATTGTTCAAGTTTTGGATAAAATTCCACATATACTTTCTTTCCTTTTGGAATACCAATTCGATTTTTTGCTATTTCGAAAGCTGTTCGAATATTGCCTAAGGTATCAACCAGCCCAACTTTTTTAGCGTCAGTTCCACTCCAAACGCGTCCTTTGGCTAATGCCCGTAGTTGTTCGTAGGACATATTTCGGGATTTAGCTGCTTTAGTTACAAAGTCAATATAAATCGATTTCATTAATTCGCGGAATTTAGTTTTATCTGCTTCTTTGAATGGAATTGAACCATTCATAAATTGGGAGTTATTGCCAACATTAATCGTATCAACAGTAAGGCCTAATTTATTGAAAGTTCCGGCTAAGTTTGGTACCATCGAAATTACGCCAATAGAACCGGTAATAGTATTGGGATAAGCAATTATTGTATCGCAAGCCATTGCAATGTAGTAACCTCCCGAAGCAGCAACGTCGCTCATCGAAGCGTAGATGGGTTTTTCCTTGCGAACTTTTTGTATAGCATACCAAATGTTATCGCTGGCTAATGCACTACCACCGGGACTATTTATTCTCAAAATTATAGCTTTCACATTTTTGTCCTTGCGAGCGTCTTCTAAATCTTTAATAAGTTTTCCATCGGTTATTCCCTCTTCTTGGCTTCTCAGCGATTGATCCGAAGAACTTATTGCACCTTCTGTCTCGATGTAAGCAATTTTTATATTTTTATCGTAGATATCATCCTTTGTTTTTGGATCGGTTGCATAATCCAAAACATCGACGTATTCGACTTTTTTAATATTTGTTGTTTTCTTTTTACTATTTTCCTCATCTTTGGGTAATTCACCAAAAATTTTATAATGAACTTTATCCTTGAATTCTTCGGGTGTGCAGATTCCATCTATTAATTTTAATGACAAAAGAGAATCTGAGGAATATTGTCCACGGTTAATTGCAGAATTCAAAATTTCCCTATCTATTTTTCGGTTCTCAACTATTGTAGTCAAAAATTCATCGTATCGTTGCTCGATAAGGATTCGAAGTTGTTTTTTCGAAGAATCCGAGAATTTGGTCCTACTAAATGATTCCCCAGCTGATTTGTAGTCCTCGAAATGTTCTACATAAAAATCGACGCCAATTTTATCAAAAAAACCTTTCAGAAAAAGTGCAGAAACTCCATACCCATTTATCTCGAAGAAACCCATTTTTGGTGCAAAAATGCTATCCGAAACCGAAGCAACCATATAAACATTTTCGTTCGCAAATGTAAAATAGGAGTAAATAAATTTCCCGGATTCTTTGAATTTTTTGAGCGCTGTGATTAGTTCTCGAGCTATACCAAATCCATATTGCCCAATTCCATCACGAAGTACAATTCCTTTAATTCTATCATCATATTGTGCATTTTCGATTTGGGCTACGATATTGAATAAAGTTTTACGGTTGCCCGAAACCTCGAATATACTAAAAGGACTAAACTTTGGTGCTTCGTCGAAAGAGTTTAGTTTAATTTCCAATACACTATTATCTTTAACTTCTATGGGTTCCGACTCGAATTGTGATAGACCGCTAAAAAACACACCAATAATAATAAAGGGAACAGAAACAATGGCAAAAATAATAAGTATTAAAATTGTTGGTAAAACCCAATTTTTTCGTCGTTTTGCCATTGGCACATATGGTTGTGGTGTTTGAAATTGAGAATAGTTATTTTCGGACATTTTTTCACCTTTTTTATTTCAAAATTAAGTTAAATTCAAAGAATCCGGGAG
>Ga0124948_1123926_pt1 | contig 9414 bp, 7 predicted proteins | sample YNPNP_2100MetaT_FD_92948 | JGI IMG/M metagenome (GOLD analysis project Ga0124948, IMG submission 92948) | Anoxygenic and chlorotrophic microbial mat microbial communities from Yellowstone National Park, USA - YNP NP_2100 MetaT (Metagenome... ...
AGGAAGTCAGTAACTTAAAAATTATTTTCGGATGAAACGAGCATGTTTATAAGATAAACACAACAAACCGATGAAAATAGTTAAACATGCGAGTTCCATCCGGCCGAGTGGCTAATAAAAGAAGATAAGTATAACCAAATGGAAGTCAGTAACTTAAAAAATATTTTCGGATGAAACAAACAGATAACCGTGGCTTAAAAAATTTACAGAAAAAATGTTGCACAATTTCTAACCGTATAAAATAACAAATTATGAAGCGGTATATTTATACAGTAGCAGGTTTTTTGATTTCCTCTTTTACACTTGCACAGAATGTGGAATATAAAAATCCTGACCTTCCTTTTGAAGAAAGAGTCGAAATTTTGGTCAATCAGATGACCCTCGAGGAAAAGATTACGCAGTTGGTCGATGTTGCAGCAGCCATTCCCCGGCTCGATATCCCTGCCTACAGCTGGTGGAACGAGGGTTTGCATGGGGTAGCCCGTGCAGGCACTGCTACGGTTTTTCCCCAGGCCATTGGATTAGCCGCCACCTTCGACGATTCGTTGATGTATAAAATTGCCACCATTATTTCCGACGAGTTTCGTGCAAAATATAACGATGCGATAGCCAAAGGAAACCGCAGGCGCTATTTGGGACTTACCGTATGGTCGCCCAATATTAACATTTTTCGTGATCCACGCTGGGGGCGCGGACAGGAAACCTATGGCGAAGACCCTTATCTGACATCACGAATGGGTGTAATGTTTGTCAAAGGACTTCAGGGCGACCATCCCAAATACCTAAAAACCGTTGCCACCCCCAAACATTTCGTGGTTCACAGCGGTCCCGAAAAATTGCGCCATGTATTCGACGTCGATGTGAGCGAATACGACTTTCTCGATACATACACGCCTGCCTTTGAAGCATGTGTAAAGGAAGCAAGGGCTTATTCCGTAATGGGAGCCTATAACCGTTTCCGTGGTCATTCGTGTAGCGCCAGCGATACGCTATTAAACGTGTTGCTAAGAAAAAAATGGAGGTTTGATGGCTACGTAGTATCCGACTGCGACGCCATTGGCGACATTTATCAAACCCACAAAATCGTTAATGCCCCTGAAGAAGCTGCTGCATTGGGAATCCGCAATGGTTGTGATTTAAATTGCGGTAACACATATTTACATCTCAAAAAAGCCGTAGAGACCCATCTGATTACCGAAGCAGAAATTAACAAAGCGCTGAAACGGCTAATGTTGGCACGTATGCGACTGGGCATGTTCGACCCTCAGGGCAGCACACCTTACGACACCCTGACCCTTGCCAGTGTTGACAACCCCCAACACAGATCACTTGCCTTACTGGCAGCTCAAAAATCAATTGTCTTGCTCAAAAACCAAAATAAAACATTGCCCTTAAACCGAAAACTCATTAAAAAAATTGCTGTCGTAGGCCCGAATGCTCATAATGCTGAAGTAATGTATGGCAATTACAACGGAACCCCTTCTTACAGCGTCACACCCTATCAGGGTATAGCCAAAACAGTATTCCAGAAAACCAGCGTATTCTATCATCCTTTAAACGGCTGGGTAACATCCGAACCTGAATATCTGCCTGTACCTTCGTCATTATTCGAATACAACGGCAAAAAGGGCTTACGTGTCGAAGTTTTCAACAATACCAAACTTGAAGGCGAACCTATATTCACGGGTATCGACACCACCATTATGTTTTCATGGTATGCTACTTCTCCTTACCCTCAGGTCCCAGCCACCCATATTTCCATCCGGTGGACAGGCAAGCTTACCGCTTCGGTTGATGGCACATACACTTTTGCATTTACCGGTGATGATGGTTATCGAATCCGGGTCAATGGTAAAATTGTAGTCGATCAATGGAAGGATCAGGCTCCCAACACCACCCAGTTTCAGCTTAAACTTCAGAAGGGTCAGTCGTACGACATAGAAATCGAATACTATCAGGCTGAGCACGAAGCAGTAGCTCAGCTGAGATGGAACCAGTATTCCGAAAAGGATATCGAAGAAGCCATCCGGCAGGCAGGGGAATGTGATGCTATTGTTTACGTCGGAGGGCTATCCCCCACCCTCGAAGGGGAAGAGATGCCCGTGAACCTGCCCGGATTCGACGGAGGCGATCGTACCCGGATCGAGTTGCCCGAAGTACAAACCCAGATGCTCAAACGATTGAAAAAAACCGGCAAACCGGTAATTCTGGTACTGATGGCAGGTAGTGCGGTGGCTGTCAACTGGGAAAACGACAACCTCGATGCTATAGTCATGGCCTGGTATCCGGGACAGGAAGGCGGTAACGCCATTGCCAGCGTACTCTTTGGCGACTACAACCCAGGAGGACGTTTACCGGTTACCTTCTATGCCTCTACCACTCAGCTCCCTCCCTTCGAAAATTACAATATGCAAAATCGCACCTACCGCTATTTCAAAGGAAAACCTTTATATCCATTTGGGTACGGACTGAGCTATACTAATTTTACCTATTCCAACCTAAAGCTGCCCTCAACCTCCGATACCAGAGAAAAAATAAAAGTGTCGGTTACCATTCTCAATGCTGGAGGCAGAGCCGGTGATGAAGTGGTACAACTCTATGTTAAACACCCCACCGCCACCACACCTGTACCTATCCATGCCCTCAAAGGATTTAAAAGAGTGTTTCTTAAGGCCGGCGACAAAACTACCATTACCTTCGAACTCAGCGCTAAGGATCTGGCTATACTCGACGAAAAAAACCGCTGGGTGGTCAAGCCCGGTGATATTGATATCTATGTGGGTGGACAACAACCAAATGCATTTCTATTGAAAGAAAATAAAATCCTGCAGGGAACTGTAACACTGACAGGGGAAGGTTATTATTTAGAATAAAAATTAGTCAACTATGGTACTCATTACTAACTATTACTATGCCATTCTATTAACTGTATTTGCAATGATTTGTTGGGGTTCATGGCAAAATACCCGAAATCTGATTAAAACCCCATGGCGTTTCGAATTATTTTACTGGGACTTTGTCTTGGGTATTTTCTTTACTTCTTTACTATCGGCATTCACATTAGGAAGTTTAGGAGAATATGGAAGAGTATTTATTGACGATCTTCTGCAAGCCGATCCCATGTATATGGGCTCATCTATGCTTGGGGGAATGATTTGGAATCTTGGCACGCTTTTATTAACAGCTGCGATAGTAGTTGCTGGCATGTCGGTGGCATTTCCCATTGGTGGGGGAATAGGCTGGCTCTTAGGAATCTTAGTTAACTACCAACCGGAACAGGTAAAAAACTCATTATTATTATTTACTGGCATGGTAATAATAATGGGAGCAATTTTGTTTAGTATGATTTCATACCGGCGTTTAGCTTTCGAAAAAAAGAAGCCAACCCTAAAGGGTATTTTATTGTCGTTCTCTGCAGGATTATTAATTGCATTTTTTTATAGGTTTGTTGCCAATGCTTTAGCCAACACATATTTCGATAATGCGGGCAACATAGTGCTTGAATCAGGCAAATTAAGTCCATATACTGCAGTATTTTTATTTTCCGTTGGCGCATTGATTTGCACACTTATATTCAATCCCATTTTTATGAGAAAACCTATTGAGGGTTCACCTGTCAATTTTAAAGATTATTTCAAAGGAAATACTTCTGTTCATCTGCTGGGTATGCTGGCAGGCATGATATGGTGTGCAGGAAATATCTTTAGTTTTATGGCAGCCAAGGCTGCAAGCCCTGCTATAGCTTATGGTTTAAGCAATGCTGCACCTGTAGTTGCAGCTGTTTGGGGAATCTTTGTTTGGAAAGAATTTAAGGACGCTCCTAAAAATACTTATGTTTACCTTACTTTGATGTTTATATGTTACCTGTTAGGTCTTGTATTGATAACTATATCCAATGTTTAATTTTGAAAAAATGAAATAAATTTAAAACTTGCATACTATGAGAATAGTTAAAGGTGCGGTTCTTGTAATATCTTCAATTTACATGGCTTTTGCTCAGGAAGAAACACCATGGCAAGGGCCATCGGTTGACTTTAAACATGGAAAATTAATTATTAGCGAAAACAAGCGTTTTTTGATGTTTGAAGATAAAACCCCTTTTTTTATCTTGGGGATACAGGCTGGGAACTATTTCATCGCCTCGACAAACAAGAAACAGAAATGTATCTTGAGAATCGACGAACAAAGGGATTTACTGTGATTCAGGCTGTTGTATTGGCTGAACTGGATGGACTTAATACCCCCAATCGTGAAGGAGAAAAGCCGCTTATTAATAATGATCCTTTACAACCAAATGAAAAATACTTTCAACATGTTGATTGGGTTGTAAAAAAAGCGGCTGAAAAAGGTATGTTCATTGGCATGCTACCGACGTGGGGAGACAAAGTTGACAAACAATGGGGGCAAGGCCCCGTGATATTTAATAAGGACAATGCGCTCAAATATGGTCAATGGATTGCTTCCCGATATAAAGACTATCCAAACATCATTTGGATTATGGGTGGGGATAGATCTGGTGCCCAGCCTAATTCTGAAATCTGGAATGCAATGGCAATTGGCATCAAATCGATTGATAAAAATCATTTAATGACCTACCATCCTATTGGTGGGAAAAGTTCTTCTGAATGGTTTCATAATGCAGAGTGGCTTGATTTTAACATGGCTCAAACAGGACATTGCGAGCGTAGCTACGCACCCTATAAAAAAATTATTGCAGCTGATTATGCATTAAATCCTATTAAGCCGTGTTTTGATGGAGAACCTCGCTACGAGGATCATCCAGTGTGCTGGGATCCCTCGACACTGGGTTGGTTTAATGATGTTGATGTACGTATGGCAGCATATTGGAACTTATTTACAGGTGGATTTGGACATACCTATGGTTGCCATCCCATATGGCAATTTAAGTCGGAAAAAGATGAACCCATTGGATTCGCTCGTCACAACTGGAAAGAAGTTATAGACTTGCCGGGCTCATGGGACATGCTTAATGTGCGACGATTAATGGAATCAAGACCTATGCTTGAAAGAAAACCTGCTCAAGAAATTCTTGCAAACGAATATGTCCCAGAAACCGATTTCATCGTAGCAACTAAGGGGAAAAATTATGCCTTTATTTATATTCCTACCGGATGGGGGGCAACAATTCGTTTGGATAAGCTTGGATGGAAAAAATCTGTTGCGTGGTGGTATAATCCTCGCAACGGTAAGGCTCTGAAAATTGAAGAATTTGAAAACAATGGTACAAAAATTTTCAAACCTGAAAAGGAGGGAAGAGGAAATGACATAATTCTTGTAATCGACAATATAGAAGCAGGATTTAATGAACCTGGATATTCAAAAAAATGAGAATCGGCATTAGTACTTATTCCTTTGCATGGTCATTAGGGGTTGAAGGAAAACTACCCCCCAAAAAAATGTCAATTTTTCAACTAATTGACTTGGCAGCAGAACACAAGCTTGATTGTGTCCAAATTGCTGATAATTTGCCTTTACATCTTTTCGACCCCACACAATTGCAAAAGCTTAAAGAATATGCTATTTCGAAGAACATACTCATAGAGCCGGGGGCGAGAGGACTTACCAAAGACCATCTATTGAAATACATTGAAATAGCCTCTTTCTTCAGTTCAGACATCTTACGATTTGTAATAGATAACTTGGATTATAAACCAACGCTCGAGGATGTAATCACGATAATCAAAAGTGTGGGACGAGACTTAGCAGCCAATAATGTCCATTTAGCTATTGAAAATCACGACCGTTTTTTGGCAAAGGAATTTAAAAATATTGTTCAAGAAGTAAACAGTGATTTTGTGGGTATATGTCTTGATACAGTTAATTCTTTTGGAGCTTGCGAAGGTACTGAAACCATTGTTGAAACATTAGCTCCTTACACTTTAAATTTACATCTAAAAGAATTTGAAATTCGTAGAGTTTGGCATATGATGGGCTTTGTTGTTGAAGGCAAACCCTTGGGTGAAGGGATGCTTCCCATTGATTATATTTTAAAAAAAGTAAGCCCCACTTGCAAAAGCATAGTTCTTGAACAATGGGTCCCCCAACTTGAAACCATCGAAAAAACAGTACAAACAGAATGGGAATGGGGCATAAAAAGTATTGAGAAACTAAAGGGCTTAAAAAAAGTATAACTTTTACGACGTTTTCACTTTTAAAAACGCACATTACATTGATTATTATAGGGTAATTACATGGCCAAGTAATTGCATTAATGAATCATGTTAAACATTGGTTTAAAATATAAATTTTATCAAACTATGAAAAAAATAACAATAATCGGAGCCGGAGGCAAGATGGGTATTCGACTAACAAAAAACCTTAAGAATTCTGACTTTATCATGTCTTATGTAGAAATAAATCCTGCTGGAATCGAGAGGCTAAATGCTCTTGGGGTACAAGTCGTACCAGAGGATCCCACTGTCGAACAAGCAGATGTAGTTATTCTGGCCGTCCCCGATGCTGCCTTAGCGCAAGTATCGTCAACTATAATTCCAAAAATGACAAAAAACTCATTAGTTATGACACTCGATCCAGCAGTAGCACGTGCCGGACGACTGTTTCTTCGAGAAGATGTTGCTTATTTTATAGCCCACCCATCCCATCCATCCGTATTTAATTGGGAACCAACCCCTGAAGCTCAGGCCGACTTCTTCGGGGGCAATTTAGCCAAACAAACCATCGTTTGCGCTTTAATGCAAGGCAATGAGACAGACTATGAATTGGGCGAAAAAATTGCTCGAACTATGTATGCGCCAGTATCTAAAGCCTTTAGAATAACCATGGAACAAATGGCTTTGTTGGAACCAGCTTTAGTAGAAACGCTATGCTCGGCCTGCCTTGATGTCGTACGTGAAGGTATGGAAGAAGTTATTAAAAGAGGTGTACCAGCCGAGGCTGCACGGGAGTTTCTGTTAGGTCACATTAATATTCAACTAGCCGTCTTATTTAAGGAACTTCCTAATGCCGTATTCTCCGATGCTGCAAATAAAGCTCTTCAAAGAGGCCGACAGATCCTTTTCAAGGAAGACTGGAAAAAAATATTTGAACCCGAAAATGTATTGCAACAGGTTAAAGATATTACTTAAAGTATGCTTACTGATGATAAAAAACAAGTATTTATTTCTATTTTAAGTAACAACACCTTTGGCTAAAAATAGCTTTAGCATAATGTACATTGAAAGCCTTTGGGAAACAAAAACTAAATCCACAGGAAAAATGTCTATAGTAAAAAAGAGAAAAGGAAATTTATACTTGCATGTTTATGCATGAGCGAAAAAATCAAATGAAATGCTATAAACATGCAAGTTTTTCCTCCCAACAATATAAAATTACAACAAGTTTAAATTATCAAAAAATAATAATTAAAACATCCAATTGATGAATAAAGTAAAAATAGCAGTATTGGGTTGCGGCTTTTGGTCGCGATTTCAGATTGGCGGATGGCTCGAGTTACCTAATGTGGAGATTGTAGCACTGTATAATCGTACCATCGAAAAGGCCAATTCACTAGCAAAAGAGTTTGGCATAAAATATACCTACAATGATGCTGAACTCTTACTGCAAAAACATCCTGAAATTGAAGTGGTTGATATTATTACGGATGTATTCACCCATCCCCAATTTGTTCATTTAGCTGCAAAATATAAAAAACACGTAATTTGTCAGAAGCCCATGGCCCCAGACTTTGAATCGGCCAAAAAAATGATGAAAATCACAAAAGAAGCTGGTGTAAAATACTTTGTACATGAAAACTATCGCTGGCAACCTCAATTCAGACGTATCAAACAGATTCTTAATGATGGAATTATTGGATTACCATTCCGATGCACCACTTCATTCAATACTGCTTTTCCGGTGTTCGAAACGCAACCATTTCTTGCCCAAATCGAAAAATTTGCTCTAACTGATCAGGGCTCTCACCAATTTGACATTTTGAGATATTTATTTGGAGAAGCCTCTTCGATATACTGCCAAATACAAACAGTAAATCCAGCCATCAAGGGTGAAGATGTGGCAACTTCTCTATTAAGGATGAAAAATGGAGTGGTTTGTGTACAAAATATATCTTTTAGCTCTCGGCTTGAAAGGGAGGTTTTCCCTCAAACCTTATTACTAGTTGAAGGTTCAAAAGGAAGTATCAGGCTTGATCCCGATTATATTATATCTGTTACCACTTCCGAAGGAACAAGTAAAGAAAAAGTTGAAATGAAAAAGTATCCCTGGCAAACCGAACGGTTAGAACCAGAACCCCCGAGCATAGTTGCTTGCAACAATAATATTTTACAAGATATTTTGGGGAACGCAAAAGCTGAAACTACAGGAGATGACAATTTTGAAACGGTTCGTCTCGTTTGGGCGGCCTATGAATCAGCCGAAAAAGGGGTTGTGATAAACATGGATGAATTTTGCTAAAAAACTTATTAAAGAACTACCTAAATAAAATAGTGCAACGATAGATGAATAGTTCTGATAATACACTATGGGGTTATCGTAAATTTAATATCAGTAAATTTTCATTTTTATATAAAGACTGCTTCATAAGAAGGATTACAGTTGACGAAACAGAAATCATCCGAGCTATTTATCCGGCTGTACGAGATCAAAATTGGGAAACTATTCCCATGCTGATTACTAATACTAATGTTAGTAGCAATCATGAACAAGTCTCAATAATAACGCAAGTGTTGTTTCAGGAAGGAATTATTGATTATCAAGCAATTATTGAAATAGTTTTTACGCATGACGGAAACCTGAAATATCATTTTGATGGCATAGCAAAATCAGATTTTCTAAAAAATCGTATCGGATTAAATATGCTATTACCCGTTGAAAATGTTTGCGGTAAACATTTTACTGTCAAACATTCTACTGGGTGGGAAGACGGAAAATTTCCTGTACATATCAGTCCTCATCAGCCCATCAAAGATATTAAAACACTCATTTGGGAACCAACTGACCAAACCAGAGTTGAAGTACATTTTCATGGCGATATCTTTGAAATGGAAGATCAGCGAAATTGGACTGATGCCTCTTTTAAAATTTATTCAACACCTTTATCCGAACCATTTCCTGTACTTGTAAGAAAAAATACCAATATTAATCAAACAATATGTATCAAATTCAATATTCAGAAAGAGAACATTTCCCATGTCAATAATAACACTTATTATTCTGAAACAGAATATGCCTTTCCACAGATAGGGCTTTGCGTAAACCCCCTAAACTATGCTATAGCCCCTGAACAACTTCAGACAATAAAAAATATCAATTTTGATTTTATACATCTTACGGTAGATATCGACAATGAAGTAAGTTATCCTCAGATACAACAGGCGATTACCTATTGTAACGAAAATAATTTACCGGTCAAGCTGTCGGTAATTATTTCAGAGA